>Ga0209075_1000702_pt1 | contig 32417 bp, 27 predicted proteins | sample Stecom2011_FD_187523 | JGI IMG/M metagenome (GOLD analysis project Ga0209075, IMG submission 187523) | Agricultural soil microbial communities from Utah to study Nitrogen management - Steer compost 2011 (SPAdes) (version 2) | ecosystem: Environmental > Terrestrial > Soil > Agricultural land...
CACACAAACCAGCCATTTTTCCACCATCTTTCCCGGTTAAACCAATAACCTTCATGCCTTTTTCTTTTGCAGCTTCGATGGCTTTAATAACGTTTTCTGAATTGCCGCTTGTAGAAATAGCTAAAAGCACATCCCCTTTGCGACCAACCCCTTCTATATAACGCGAGAAAATATATTCATAACCATAATCATTTGCTACGCATGAGATATGAGAAGGGTCTGAAATTGATATGGCACCAATTGCAGGACGATCATTTCTATACCGACCAGTTAATTCTTCTGCAAAATGCATAGCATCACACATAGAGCCGCCATTTCCACAGCTAATTACTTTGCCTCCTGATTGAAAGCTTGAAACAAGTAATTCCCCAGCTGCAACAATTTTCTCAATGTTTGCAGAATTATTGAATTCCTGCAAAACTGCTAGCGCTTCATTAAATTGGTCTGTTATTTGCTTCATGGGTCAATAATTAAAAAATCAAATTTAAAAAATTAAACAGAAACAACTCTGGATTTGAACCATTTTATTATATTTGAGAACCCGATTTGAAAACTGTGCAAAACTTAACATGATGAGAAAATTTTTACTATTTGCAATTACAAGCTTTTTAATCTTTGGAGCTGAGTTATCTATTGCCCAAAGCACACCAAAAGAATTGAATTGTTTTGAAAGGTATGAGAATGCTTTTAAAGAACGTGGATCTTACACGATCTCTGATAATATTTACAGAAATGTGATGATTTCCTTTTTTGAAGGAGATGAGGTTTACTGTATTAGAGGTAAAGTTCGCGTTGAAAATGGTTATGTGACTGCAATTTTTTATTATTATGATGATAATACAGAAGAATTGTATGACAAAAAGTTTCATAACTTAAACAATGAGCCACCAACTATAACAAACGGTATCTCTGAAATGATTGTTAACGCAGATCGTGAAAGATTTAAAATTGTATTTATTGACAAGCTAAAGCCGAAAAGAAAATCATTACAGCAAATGAGTGTTCCAGATGATCTCTAGGATATGAATTAACGAAACTAAAAGTAACTGTCTTAAAAGTTATTTTTGTAATAGAAATGTTAGGTGTCTCAAAAATGAGGAAAATGCAAGGTATTGAGAATAAGAGCGACAAGAGCATACTGAAGTATGTGACTTAGTTCTAAATTTGAAAACAACGAGGTAGTTTCCCGGTTTTAAGACACCTACTTTTGATTTTATATAATAAGATACCTAACAATTCATTAGTTAATTCCCGCTAATACAATTGAACATATACAACTTTCTTTGTTTCGAAAAAAGCTTCATCATAATAGTCTGAAATTATATGAGACTCATGAAAGGTTTGTACTGTACTCATCTCTTCCGTTAAATCTCCTCCTTTTAAATAAAGAATACCATTAGGTAAAGCGTTTTTATGTTGCTTGTTTATCCTTTTACGTACCCAAGAAATAAATACCGGCATTTTTGTAACAGCTCGACTTACAATAAAATCATATTTATCATTCAATTCTTCAGCGCGTTTATGACTACAACGAACATTTTTTAGTTCTAGGGCCTCAACAACTGCTTCGACTACTTTTATTTTTTTTCCTATTGAATCTACCAAATGAAATCTGCATTTTGGGAACAGAATAGCTAATGGAATTCCTGGGAAACCACCTCCTGTACCCACATCTAAAACAGTTGTGCCTGGATTAAAACGAATCACTTGTGCTATGGCCAAAGAATGAAGGACGTGACGCTCGTAGAAATGTTCCATGTCCTTTCTACTGATCACATTGATTTGCTCATTCCATTCTTGATAAAGTGGAGCCAATTGTTCAAACTTCTTAATTTGATCTTCAGTTAACTTCGGAAAATATTTTTTTATGATATCCATGTTGCAAAAATAGCATAATCCAGCACTTGCAGTAGCTGAATAATCAAGAAAAACTAAGCTTTAAATAGTGTGTATATGGAAATTTAATGCTGTTAACCCTTTTGATGGATTTTTGAATTGGATAATTTTCATCCAAGCCGATGACTTTTATCAAAGGCTGTTTTATCAATTGATTGTAATCACAAAAACAGGTTTGACAATAAGAAATTAAATAGTGTCTTTTGTTTTCTTCATCAAGTTTGCAAGAAATTCTCTTGCACGGAAAAGTTGAGCCTTAACTGTTCCTAGTGGTAAATCCATTTCGTCAGCGATTTCATCATAAGTGAGTTCTTCGAAGTATCTTTTGATGATTAACTCTCTATAACGCGGTTTTAATTTATCTACAACTTCACGCATTGTTTTTACTTTCTGTTGCTGAATAAAAACTTCTTCTGGGTCTAAGTGTCCTCCATCGACTTGAAGTCCTACACTTTCTCCGTTTTCATTGGTGTATGCGTGATCCATTGAAGTAAGAAAAACCCTCTTTTTACGGATGTGATCTATACAGTTGTTTGAGGCAATCTTGAATAACCAAGTGCTAAATGCATAGTTTGGAGTATATTGATTGATGCGGTTAAAAGCTTTTCCGAAAGCTTCTATGGTTAGATCTTCAGCATCATCTGTGTTTTTTATCATCTTTAATAACATGTAATAAACAGGTTCTCTGTAACGTGTCATTAATTCCGCAAAAGCAGCTTGATCTCCCCCTTTTGCACGGTCGACAATGATTAAATCTTTCTTACCTTTCTCTGATAGGTTATTATTTCCTATTTCCATTTTGATGCTGTTGATTGCTCAGTAGTGTAATATATAATTGGTGTGAAAAGTGCATAAAATAAATCCCAAAACAAAATACTCCATACAAATGACTTTTGTTCAAGTTTCTTTAATGATAACCCTAAAATTAACCATTTTGAAATGATTAAAAAAGATATTACACCTAAAGAAACCCAACACATCCAATTGTTAACTATCAAAGTAACTAAAGTTATGTATAGTAAAATCAGTGATAGTGGATATATTCCTAACAACAGTTTTTTGAAAAGTGGGTAGCGCCCTGATGTAGTATAGTGCCTAGACTTTTGAGAAACCCAATCTTCCCATGTTTTTTCACTATCTGAATAACAAAAACTCGAAGGAGATAGTGTTATTGTATAGTTTTTCTTCTTCGCTACTTCCTGAATAAACAAATCATCATCCCCAGATTGAATAGAATAATGAGACTTGAATCCACTATTGTTCATAAATACTTCTTTGGTATATCCAAGGTTTCTTCCAACTCCCATATATGGAACGCCTGCTTTTGCAAATGAAAGATAGTTCAAAGCAATGAAAGTTGTATCCAGTCGAATGATTTTGTTTAAAAGACCACCTTCTTTTCGGTGTGGGGCATAACCCAAAACAACATTCTTTTTAGGAGTAAATTTACTTGACATTAATTTAAGCCATTGGTTCGAAGCAGGTTTACAATCCGCATCTGTAAATAGTAGATGCTCGTGCTTCGAACCTTTTATGCCTATTGTTAAGGGCAGTTTCTTTCCAAATGCTAGGTGATGGTTCTTTTCAATATTGATGATTTTAAGATGAGGATATTTTTCTTTATAGGCTTTTAGAATATATTCAGTGTTATCTACAGACTGATGATTGACAACAATTACTTCAAATTCTTTATAGTCCTGCTCGAGGATGAAAGGAAGAAATTCAAATAAATTATCTTCTTCGTTTCGCGCAGCAATAATTATACTTACTGGAGGATGAGAAGATTCATTGTCTTTTTCACGATGAAATGCTATTCTGCTATAGAAGAAAAACAGCCAAAATATTTGGAGGATTGCCATTCCCCAGAAAATAACTGTGAATATTAATTGAGGTAAATCTGTAAAATCAGGAAAGAGTTCCATTTATATAGTTTTCTACAAATATGGCACACTTGTTTAAATACAATTATCTTTGTGGTTTTATTTTTCAACATTGTTATGCACTTCGAATTATTACATCGCGATAAAAACTCCCAAGCAAGAGCTGGGAAACTTCATACAGACCACGGTGAGATTGAAACTCCGATCTTTATGCCAGTAGGAACTGCTGGTACAGTTAAGGGTGTACATCAAGCTGAAATAGAGAATGAAATAAACGCTCAAATTATTTTGGGAAATACATACCACCTTTTCTTGCGTCCAGGAACAGAGGTTATTGAAGCAGCTGGAGGGTTACACAAATTTATTAACTACAATCGCCCGATTCTTACTGATAGTGGAGGCTATCAAGTTTATTCATTGTCAGGTAGCCGTAAAATTACTGAAGAAGGAGTGAAGTTTCAATCGCATATTGATGGTTCTTATCACTTTTTTACTCCTGAACGTGCAATTGATATTCAACGCTCAATAGGTGCAGATATTATTATGGCCTTTGATGAGTGTACGCCTTACCCATGTGATTACCAATACGCAAAGCGTTCAATGAAAATGACTCACCGCTGGTTGGACAGATGTTTTGTTCAAATGCATAAGACCCAGCCTCAATATGGTTATGAGCAAGCTTTGTTTCCAATCGTTCAAGGAAGTGTGTACAAAGATTTGAGACAAGAATCTGCAAAGTATATCGCTGATACGGACTCTTTAGGAAATGCAATTGGAGGATTATCTGTAGGAGAGCCAGCTGAAGAGCTTTATGAAATGACGGAAATTGTTTGTGAGATTCTTCCACAGGAAAAACCTCGTTATTTAATGGGGGTGGGAACACCAATCGATCTATTAGAATGTGTCTCCTTAGGAATTGATATGTTTGATTGTGTTATGCCAACTAGAAACGCACGACACGGTATGTTGTTTACAAGCGAGGGAACGATTAATATAAAAAATAAGAAATGGGAAAAGGATTTTTCTCCTCTTGATCCAAATGGAACTTCATCTGTTGATCATTTCTATACTAAAGCTTATTTACGTCATTTGATAAAATCTAAAGAAAATTTAGCAATTCAGATTGCTACAATTCATAATTTAGCTTTTTATTTGTCGTTAATGAAAGAAGCAAGAACTCGAATCATTGATGGTACATTTACAGAATGGAAAAATATTATGGTTAAAAAATTAGGACGAAGATTATAAAACGTATGCTAAAGATCATAGATCGCTATATTATTAAAAAGTATTTAGTCACCTTCTTCTTTATGTTGGGAGTGATTATGATTCTTGCAATGGTATTTGATTTAGCGGAAAGATTAGGTGAATTTATTGAAAAAGACGCGCCTCTTAAAGCGATTATATTTGACTATTATTTAAACTTTGTTGTTTACTTCGGAAATTTATTCTCTCCTCTAATTGTTTTTGTTGCAGTGATTTGGTTTACTGCGAAAATGGCGCAGAACTCAGAGATTATTCCAATGCTTAACAGTGGTCGCCCTTTTAGAAGGATTCTAAGACCATACATGATTGGAGCTACGATTTTGATGCTTATCTCCTTAGCTTTGAATCATATTGTATTGCCGGAATCTAACAAAGTGCGATTGCAATTCGAAGAAGATTATTACAGAAATATTCGAACAGTTGCAGACTATTTTGCCGAATTCCCAGGAAAGAAAGTGGTTTACTTTGATTCTTATCGGTCTGATAAAAATAGAGCATTAGGATTTGTGATGGAGAACCGAAATGAAAACAATGAACTGGTCTCTATCCTAAAAGCTAATCAAGTAATTAATTCAGATAGTTCGGATAACTGGCAATTGATTGATTATCACATTCGGTATATAGGAAACCCACATGATCGTTTGGTTTTCCCTCCTAATAGCGGACAACATTTAGACACTATTTTCCCCTTTAAGTTGAGCGAAATGGCTCAGCGGTCAACAATCGTTCAAACAATGGGGTATAATGAGCTGAAAAAATTTATAGAAAGAGAAAAAGAAAAAGGCTCTTCAAATGTAGCTTTTTATGAAATAGAATTTTATCAACGAACATCGTTTCCTTTCGCAACTTACGTTTTAACACTAATAGGAATGTCGGTTTCTTCAAGAAAATCAAGAGGAGGAATAGGAGTGAATATTGCAGTTGGATTGTTGTTGGCTTTCATCTATATATTTGCGATGAAAGTAACGTCTGTAGCAGCAGAAAATGTTGGGTTTCCTAGCATGATAGCTGTTTGGATCCCCAACATTATATTCGCTGTATTAGGACTTGTCCTTTATAGACTAGCACCTAAGTAATTATGAATTGTGAATTATCAATTACGAATTGAATTGTTGATTATTCAGCAACAACTTCCTTTATTTCAGAAATGTGTTGTTTTAATATCTGCTCTATTCCACTTTTTAATGTGATTGTAGACGAAGGGCAGCCATTACAAGCTCCTTTTAGCACAACTGTTACGACTCCATCCTTGTAGTTTCTAAATTCAATTGCTCCACCATCACCTTCCACGATAGGTTTAACATACTCATCGAGTAAGCTCTTGATTGTGTCATCAAGTTCTGAAGGAGAGTAGTTAGAAGTGTCAATCGTTTTATCTTCTACTTCTAGTGCTGGTTTTTCGGCTGGTATTTTAGTGATTACTTGTTTTCCATCAGCAATATAATTTCTAATGTAATCACGCAGTTCTGTAAGAATGTAATCCCAAGCTAATGTATCATCCTTGGTAATCGAAACAAAGTTGTTTGCGAAATAAACTCCTTTTACAAAAGGGAAAGTGAACAGCTCATCAGCTAAAGGAGAAAAACCTTTTGTTTCTTTTTGATTCTTAAATTCTGCGGTTGCTGAAGGATCAATTAAATAATTATTGGCAACGAACTTCATGGTATTTGGGTTCGGTGTCATTTCAGCATATATAGTTACGGGTATCTTCGACATAATCTTATTTTTTTACAAAGTTAAGAAGTTATAAATGAATAAAAGTTTATTTATGCCAAAGAATCCTTTATTAAGCTTTTTAGTTAATTAGAGGTTAATATTTCTCTCGCTCGTCTTTATTACTTATTTTTGCTCTGTGAAACAACATGTTCGTATATATTTGTTAGGACTGATGGCGCTATTTTTTATTAGCACCACAGGGGTAACTGTATACAAGCATTATTGTAGTCATGGAGGTGAGTTTTATGGTGTCTTTATGGATGTCAGCCACGATTGTCAACCTGAAAAAACTATTGAAGATAGTCATGCATGTTGTGATAGCGGAGACAATAAATCTGATTTTAAATTCACCGAGGAATGCTGTACAAGTGATGTCGATTTCTATCAAATAGATACGGATCTTATTCACCACGATACTGAAGTAGAGTTTGTAGCTTTTTTTGTACCTGCAACTTCATTTGCTCTGATAGCAGAATATCCAGAGTTTAAAAAAATAGCGACAGCAAACAAAGCACCGCCATTTTTAACCACATCCAAACGCCTTTCATTATTTCAGATGTATTTGATTTAGAGTTTGTTATTCGATTTTTAATCAGTAATAAACAATCAAATAATATCAAAAATGAAATATATTTTAATTTTTTTAATTCTAATTATTAGTTGGGGCTCTTTTTCACAAAAGATCAGTCTTCAAGGAGTAATTAACAGCTATATCGATGGCAAATCAACTTCTCCTTTATTTGGCGCAGAGTTGTTTTTAAAAAACGCCAAAGCCGGTGGCCTCACTGATGAAAAGGGAAGCTTTTCGATCAAAATAGAAGCTGAGTTGCCCGATACTTTAATTATTCGCGCTTCAGGATATCATTCCGATACGGTAGTGATTAAAGAGTGGGAAGGCAATAATTTCCGCATCACTCTTTTTCCTGAATTTGTAGCCGAAGAGGTAATCATAAGAGCTAGAAGAGATAATTCTAGCGTTCTGCGTCTTGACCCGCGTAACGTTGAGAATTTATCGCAAGGCGAATTGCGCAAAGCAGCTTGTTGTAATCTATCTGAATCTTTTGAAACCAATGCCACTGTAGACGTAAGTCTAGCAGATGGGGTTTCTGGATCGAAAAGAATACAAATGATGGGACTGAATGGAAGGTACACTCAATTACAGTTTGAGAACATTCCGTTTATGCATAACCTCGATCAAGCTTTTGGCCTGTCTTCAGTTCCTGGAACATGGATTCAATCTATTCAAATTACCAAAGGAGCTGGGACAGTTACCAATGGTTACGAATCAATGGCTGGATTGATTAATATCGAATACATGAAGCCAGACGAAATGGAAAGACTTTTTGTAAACGGATATGGAAGTATACAAGGTAGGGCAGAGCTAAATATACATGGTGGGAAACCACTTAATGATAAATGGAGTACAGCATGGTTTGTTCATGGAGCTTCTGTTTTTCAAGAGAATGATCGAAATAAAGATGGGTTTAGAGATGTGCCACTCGGCGATGTACTCATTGCAATGAATCGTTGGAAGTATGCTACTGAACTTTTTAGAGCACAAATAGGTGTAAAAGTAAGTCATACTGATCAACAAGGTGGTCAGATAGGGTACGATAGATATGGGAATCAGTCCACTCAAAATCTATACGGTGTTGGTATTAGAAATACAAATGCGGAGGTGTTTGGTAAAACAGGGTTCTTGTTTGAAAAAGACGTTTTTAGTTCAGTCGGTGTTGTTTATTATGCGAAGTACAACGAGTTAAACACTGTTTTTGGAAATCGTACGCTGAATGCAATTGAAAGAAGAGGGTATTTAAATGCAATGCATGAAACAATTCTTGGAAATACAAATCATAAATTGAAATCAGGATTGAGTTTTGTTTATGATGACTTAGATCAAACGATGGATGACTTGCTTCCTACAGATACTACAACACGTAAATTTGATAGAACAGAAATTGTTCCAGGTTTGTTTACAGAATATACTTATACAGGAACAAGGTCTATTGTTGTAATAGGGGCTCGTGCAGATTACCACAATCTATATGATTGGCAATTTACGCCACGTGCAAATTACAAGCTTAATCTGACAGAGAAAATGGATATTCGATTAACTGCAGGGAGAGGGTTTAGAGTTTCTAATTACGTAACAGACAACCTTTCTTTAATGGCAACAAATCTTCCTTGGTATGTAGACAACGATATTCAACCTGAGGTTTCATGGAACTTTGGTGGTAGTTGGATGTGGGACATTAAATTGTTTGACAGAAAAGCAACTTGGACGGCAGACTTCTATCACACATTTTTTGAAAATCAACTAGTAGTGGATAGAGATGAGTCTAGTGATTATATTAGAATGGGGAATTTAGATGGTTCTTCTTTCTCAAATGTATTTCAAACAGACATTAAATTTGAGCCAATCAAACGTTTCGAAATAAAAGCAGCTTATAAATTTTTAGATGTTCGTGCTACAACAGGAGGGAGGTTAGAAACGGTCTTAATGGTTCCAAAACACAGAGGTTTTATCAATTTTGCTTATGAATCAAGAAATCGAAGATGGGCTTATGATTTAACACTTTCTGTATTTGGTGCGCAACGATTAGCAAAAGTAAAACGTCCAGATGGTACATTTACTGAAGATAACTTGAGTGAGGTGGTGCCAATGTTATCGGGTCAGATTACACATCGCTTTAAGCATTTTGAAGTGTATTTAGGTGGCGAAAACATATTGGATTACCGTTTGGAAAACCCGATAATTGACGCCGCTAACCCTTTTAGTGAAAGGTTTGATGCTACACGGGTTTACGCTTCAATTTATGGAGTAAATGTTTATGCAGGATTTAGAATTAGTTTAGATAAGAAATAAAAAATAAAAATTATGAAAATGAGATTAATGATGACAGCTGTTTTGTTTTTCCTTTTAACAGGAACTGCAATAGCAAAAGATAAAGAGCCGGTGAAAAGAACCGTTTTTATACAAACCAATGCCCAATGTGGTGATTGTAAAGAGAGATTAGAAGGGGTTTTAAATTTTAAGTCAGGAATAATTTATTCAGATTTAAATTTAGACGATAAAAAAATTGAGGTAAAATACAATTCTAAGAAAATCACCCTTGAAGAAATCAAAAAAATAATTTCTGAAATTGGTTACGATGCTGATGAGGTTAAAGCTGTTGAGTCTGCTCAAAATGAGCTCCCTGTATGTTGTCAGCCAGGAGGGCATGACTAGTTTTGAGGTGAGAAACAAAGCAATAAACAAGAAGTAATTAACAATCAAATTCTGTTTGTGGAAAAAATAAGATTTTTATTCCTTTAAAAAGAAATAAATAAGCTATATTTGCGCCCAAATTGAACATTAAAAAGGACAGGATAATGTCGGAAATCAAAGGACAAGTTTTGCAGGTTATAGGACCTGTAGTTGATGTAAGCTTCGAAAAAGGAGTAGAGCTGCCAAATATTTACGATGCATTATATGTGTTGAAATCAGATGGTTCTAGAGTAGTTTTAGAAGTTCAGTCTCACGTTGGTGAAAATGCTGTAAGAACAATATCAATGGATACCACTGATGGTTTTACGCGTGGAATGGAAGTGATCTCTACTGGAGATTCAATCCAAATGCCAGTAGGTGACCAAGTAAAAGGGCGTTTATTTAACGTTGTTGGTGATGCAATTGATGGTTTAGAAGAAACTGACCGTACGGTTGGGATGTCAATTCACAGAGATGCACCACGATTTGAAGACTTATCAACATCTTCTGAAGTTTTGTTTACTGGAATTAAAGTGATTGACTTAGTTGAGCCTTATTCAAAAGGAGGTAAAATTGGTCTTTTCGGTGGTGCCGGTGTTGGTAAAACTGTTTTAATTCAAGAGTTGATTAACAATATTGCAAAAGCCTATGAAGGACTTTCAGTTTTTGCAGGTGTTGGTGAGCGTACTCGTGAAGGAAATGATTTACTTCGTGAAATGCTTGAATCAGGAATTATTTGCTACGGTGATGAATTCATGAAATCAATGGATGAAGGAAAGTGGGACCTTTCAAAAGTGGACAAAAACGTATTGAAAGACTCAAAAGCTGCTTTCGTTTATGGACAAATGAATGAGCCTCCAGGTGCACGTGCACGTGTTGCTTTGTCAGGACTTACCTTAGCTGAATACTTCAGAGATGGAGATGGTGAAGGAGGTGGAAGTGATATTTTATTCTTCGTTGATAATATATTTAGATTTACACAAGCTGGTTCTGAAGTGTCTGCACTTCTTGGACGTATGCCATCAGCAGTAGGGTACCAACCAACATTGGCTACTGAGATGGGAGCGATGCAAGAACGTATTGCTTCTACAAAGAACGGATCGATTACTTCTGTTCAAGCGGTTTATGTTCCTGCAGATGATTTAACTGACCCTGCTCCAGCAAATACATTTGCTCACTTGGATGCTACAACAGTATTGTCTAGAAAGATTGCAGAACAAGGTATTTATCCAGCGGTTGATCCATTGGATTCAACTTCTCGTATTCTTTCAGCTGCTATTTTAGGTAACGAGCACTATAACTGTGCACGTAGAGTACAGTCTACTTTACAACGTTATAAAGAACTTCAAGATATTATTGCTATTCTAGGAATGGATGAGCTTTCTGAAGAAGATAAATTGGTAGTTCACCGTGCGCGTCGTGTACAACGTTTCTTATCTCAACCTTTCCATGTAGCTGAACAGTTTACTGGATTAAAAGGTGTTTTGGTAGATATTAAAGACACAATCAAAGGATTTAACATGATCCTTGATGGTGAGCTTGATAAGTATCCTGAAGCAGCATTTAACTTGAAGGGTGATATTAATGACGTGATCGAAGCAGGTGAGAAAATGCTTACTGAGGTTTAAAATTGAATAACATGAAGTTAGAGATAATTACTCCAGAGAAAAAAATGTTTGAAGGCGAAGTAGATGCAGTTCGTTTCCCAGGAATCGATGGGTCTTTTCAAGTGCTTAACGGACACGCTCCTATTATTTCTGCCCTTACAGAGGGAAAGATAAAAGTAGACTTGTCAAGTGGAGACACTGATTATGACGAGTTCTCTGGTTCTTTTGAATCAGACTCTGCAAATTCAAGAGTGATTCGTTTATCAATAAAAGGAGGGGTAATGGAGATGCAAAACAATAAAATTATTGTACTTGCAGACTAATGAAATAATAAATTATGAAAAAGGGAGTTGTATAATACAATTCCCTTTTTCTGTTAAACAACGTTAAGGATATTCGTTTTTATAGGGAGATATTCTTTTTCTTATTGTAAATTCGACGACTAATAAATATGAAGAGTCTGTTAAATCAAATAAACCTTAAAAAATGCCCCGAGCATATTGCTGTCATAATGGATGGGAATGGTCGCTGGGCACAACAGCACGGAGAGGTGCGGTTGTTTGGTCATTCAACTGGTGTTGAAGCAGTGCGTGAGGTATTGAAAGCTTGCGTTGATCTTGGCGTGAGGCATCTTACTCTTTATGCCTTTTCAACTGAAAACTGGAACAGACCAAAAGAAGAGGTCGATGGTTTAATGAATCTGATGGTAGAAACTATCTCAAATGAAGTCTCTGAGCTTGATGAAAACAATATCCGACTTAGAACAATTGGAGATAGCTCAGGATTACCAGATGCATGTAGATTAGAATTAAGCAGGGCTATGGAAGCCACTAAAACAAATGACTCTTTGGATTTGATTCTTGCACTTAATTATAGTGCTAGATGGGAAATTGTAAATGCAGCTAAAAGATTAGCTCGAAAAATAGAGTCAGGAGAATTAAAATCAACAGAAATTGATGATGTAGCCTTCTCAAACGAGATGTGTTTAAGTGATGTTCCTGACCCAGAGTTGTTAATTAGAACCTCTGGAGAAGTTAGGATTAGTAATTTTATGCTTTGGCAAATTGCTTACTCGGAATTGTATTTCACAGATAAGCTTTGGCCAGACTTCAAAAGAGAAGATTTATACGCGGCTATTATTGACTATCAAAATAGAGAAAGACGTTTCGGTCAAGTATCAGAACAATTGAACAATTAATATGAGACAAATAACGATCCTACTTTTAACGCTTGTTTTTGCACATCTTTCTTTTGGGCAAACAATTGATTATGGTAACCCTCAACAGTATGAGGTAGGACCTATTACAATTAATGGTGCTGATAACTTCGATCATCAAGCCATAAAGTTAATATCAGGTATTCGCCAAGGAAGTAAAATAACAATTCCAGGAGAGGAAATTACAAAGGCGATAAAAAACTTATGGAAAGAAGGTTTATTCTCTGATGTCCAAATACGATTGGATAAAACACTTGGTGATGTTGCATACCTTTCAATTAACTTGAAGCCAAGACCAAAACTTTCACGTTTTAAATTTGTTGGAGCAAAGAAAAAAGATGCTGATAAAATTAGGGAAGAAATCAACCTCTTTTCTGGTAAGAATATAACAGAAAATCTCATTTTTAATACGCGTGCAAAAGTTATAGGGTTCTATAGAGAAAAAGGATATTATAATGCCCAGGTCGATATCAGTCGTGTGAACGATTCATTAATGAATAACTCTGAAATATTCATTATTTATATTGATAAAGGAAAACCTGTAAGAATTCAAGAAATTAATTTCTACGGTGTCGAATCTGTTAAAACAGGTAAACTTCGACGTAAAATGAAGGATACAAAACAAAAAGCGTTTTGGCGATTCTTTAAACGTTCTAAATTCACAGAGTCAGCTTATGCAAGAGATAAAAAACTCATGCTGCAAGAATTTAAAGAAATTGGTCTAAGAGACGCTTCAATTATAAGTGATTCTGTATATCGAAAAGATGATAGAAATTTGATCGTTGATATTCATATTAATGAAGGACAAAAATACTATTTTGGTAATATTACATGGGTAGGGAATTCTAAGTATACTTCTGGATACCTTGATACCGTTCTAGGAATTAAGTATGGAGATCTATACAATAAAACATTGTTGGATACACGACTTTTTCAAAGTATGGATGGAAGAGATATTACTTCATTATATATGGACCGTGGACATTTGTTCTTCCAAGCCACTCCTGTTGAAGTAAGTGTTGAAAATCACCATATCGATTATGAAATTCGATTAATTGAAGGGAAAGAAGCACGTATTAAGGATATTATTATCAAAGGAAACTTTAAGACGAATGATTATGTTATTCGACGTGAAATCAGAACAAAGCCAGGTGATTTGTTCAATAGAAATGATATTATTCGAACACAACGTGAATTAGCGCAGTTAGGTTATTTCGATGAACAAGCATTTGAAATTAATCCGTTGCCAAATCCTGCTGATGGAACTGTTGATATTGAGTATGTTGTAACTGAAAAGTCATCAGACCAGATTGAGCTTTCAGGAGGGTATGGTGCAGGACGAATTATTGGGACTTTAGGCTTGACTTTCAATAATTTCTCAATTCAAAACATGTTTAATAAACAAGCTTGGCAGCCATTGCCAACTGGGGATGGGCAAACATTTTCTATTCGTGCACAAACGAATGGTAAGTATTATCAATCTTATAACCTTTCTTTTACAGAGCCATGGTTGGGAGGGAAAAAGCCAAATGCATTTTCTGTATGGATGAATCATTCTCAATTTGGTAACAACTTTAATAGATCAGATCCAGATTATCAAGGAGTTTCTATTACAGGTACTGGGGTAGGATTACAAAGAAGAAAGAAAGTTCCAGATGATTATTTTAGCGCGTATTATGAATTTTCATACAATTATTACGATGTTACTAATTATGGGAATGTATTCGATTTTGATAACGGATACTCTAACAATATCGCATTAAAATATGTCTTGGCTAGAAACTCAATTGATGCACCTATCTACCCAAGAAGTGGTTCGCGTATTTCATTTACAGCAAAAGGAACTTTACCTTATTCACAGTTTGATGGAATATCTGATTATAGTTCGGTTGATGAACAAACAAGAAATAAGTACGCAGAATATTTTAAATTAAAATTAACGGGTGAATGGTATTTGCCATTAACCCCAGACAAAAAACTGGTGCTGATGCCTAAAATAGGCTTCGGATTTATGGGGAGTTATTCTTCATCAAAAGGTCTGTCTCCATTTGAGCGTTTTTACTTAGGTGGAAACGCATTGACGGGAGTCGCGCAATTAGATGGTCGTGAATTGATTTCTTTACGTGGATATGAAGAACAAGAATTATCTTCAAATCTAGGAGATCCTATTATTACACGTTATACTTTAGAGCTTAGGTATCCTATCTCTTTAAATCCATCAGCAACTTTCTTTGTATTGGCATTTGCTGAGGCAGGAAATACTTATACAGGCTTTGATAATTTCAATCCATTCAACGTTAAACGTAGTTTAGGGGGTGGAGTAAGGGTCTTCCTTCCTATGTTCGGAATGCTTGGGTTTGACTATGGTTGGGGCTTTGATGTGCTGGATTCGCACAGTAAAGGTTCTGCTGGCGGAAATGATGTTTCAAGAATGGGAGGGAAGCCAATTGGTGCGTTCCAATTTATTATTGGTGCTAATTTAGGAGATTTATAATATTTTTGTTTAAAATTTGTTATCTACCTTTGGTAAAGGTGAATAGATAAATTTTATAAATATAAACAGACATGAAAAATATAGTTTTTTTAATACTCGTTTTCTTTGGTACGGCATTTGCCTCTTACGCTCAGAAATATGCTTACATTGATTCAGATTACATTCTAGAAAGTATGCCTGAATATAATGATGCAAAAACCGAATTAGATAAGTTTGCAACAAGATGGCAAAAAGAAATTGACGAAAGGTATAAACAAATCACTAAAAGAAAAGAGGAGTTCTTAAGAGTTGAAGCAATTCTGCCTGATGAAGAGCGAGAAAAGAGACAAGAAGAAATTAAAACAATGGAATCGGAAGCTTTAGAAATGCAGCAATTGAGATTCGGAGTAAATGGAGACTTGTTTGCTAAACGTCGTGAACTCATAGAACCAATTCAAGATAGAGTTTTTGAAGCCTTAGGTAAAGTTGCAAGTGCTAGAAATTTTGCCTTTGTTTTTGACAAAGCAAACCAATCTAATCTTATATTTGCCGATTCAAAATACGATATCAGTAAAATGGTACTAAAAGAAATGGGAATTAGTGCCCGATAATTTTAAATAGAAAATAAACAGAAAACAGAATCATGAAAAAACTAATGCTAATATTATTAATCGCAGTAACTACTTTAGGAACTGCTTACGGACAAACTTCTATTGCACACGTAAATACTCAGAAAGTACTAGATACTATGCCTTCTCGTATTAATGCGATGAAAGAACTAGAGAATTTTGAAAGAAGAGCTGTAAAAGAATTGCAAGAAACGCAACAAAAATTACAAGCAGATTATGCTAAACTTCAACAAGAACAAAAAACAATGAGTCCAACAGCTTTTAAGTTTGAAGAAGAACGTTTGATGAAAAAATCACAAGAGTTTCAAACGCGTCAACAAGAGTTGGATCAACAAATTCAAATCTTAAGTCAAGAATTGAATGCTCCAATCTTAGAGACAGTTCAAACTGCAGTTGCTAAGGTATGTAAGCAGGAAAAAATCAGTTATGTTATTGATGAATCTTCTTTGCTATATAGTGGAGGCAGAGATATTACAGACCTAGTTGTTAAAGAAGTACTGTTGCTTGAAAAAGCTAAAGAAACTGCTAACGCTCCAAAGGAGAACAACTAAAATATTTTTTAAGTTAAATAGAGCCGTTATGATTTCATAACGGCTTTTTTGTATCTTTGAATATGCATAAATCCTCGCCAATCGGTTTTTTTGATTCTGGATACGGTGGACTTACTGTTCTAAAAGAAGTTCAGAAAGTTCTGCCGCAATATGATTATTTATATTTAGGAGATAATAAAAGAGCACCTTATGGAACACGAACTGCAGAAACTGTTTATGAATATACTTGGGAATGTGTAAAAACATTGTTTGATAAAGGGTGTGAATTGGTAGTGCTTGCATGTAATACTGCTTCTGCAAAGGCTTTAAGAAGAATACAACAATATGACTTGGTGGATTACCCAGGAAAAAGAGTTTTAGGAGTAATTAGGCCAAGTGCTGAAATTGTCGGAGACTATAGTAAAACAAATCAAATTGTGGTTTTGGGTACAGAAGGAACAATTGCCTCTAATACTTATATCGATGAATTTGAATTTTTAAGTCCACAAACGAAAGTTGATCAATATCCTTGTCCTTTATGGGTTCCTTTAATAGAAAGTAGAAATCACAATACCCAAGAAGGTAAAAGCCTTATCAAAAAAGACCTCGACTTTATAGTGAATACCTTTAAAAAAGCAGACGTGATTTTGTTGGGGTGTACTCATTATCCTATTCTGCAAAAATTTATTGAAGACAATGTCCCTGAGGGAGTTCAAGTGATTAGTCAGGGCGAAATTGTTGCGGTTTCCTTAAAATCTTACCTAGAACGTCATACTTGGATGCAGGGAAAACTAACTGAAGGAGGCTCCACAATGTATTTGACAACTGGTAATCCGAAAGAGTTTGAAGACTTTGCGTCAACTATTCTTGGAATAGATGTTAATGTAGAACAAATCAATATTAAATAGATGGCACTTATAAAAGAATGTAGAGGAACAACACCCAGTTTTGGTGAGAATTGTTGGTTAGCTGAAAATGCTACTGTAGTGGGTGATGTTAAAATGGGTAAAGATTGCTCCGTTTGGTTCTCTGCAGTTATACGAGGAGATGTTAACAGTATCGAATTTGGAAACAATTGTAATGTTCAAGATGGTGCTGTTATTCATTGTACTTATGAAAAAACGAAAACGATAATCGGTGATAATGTTTCCATTGGGCATAACGCAATAGTTCATGGTTGTACCATAGGCAGTAATGTTCTTGTTGGTATGGGGGCAATCGTTATGGATAATGTTCTAGTTGATAGTAATGTCTTGATTGCTGCAGGTGCAATAGTTCTTGAAGGAATGCATCTTGAATCAAATAGTATATATGCTGGTGTTCCCGCAAAGAAAGTAAAAGAATTATCTTCAGATAAATTTGAGGGAGAAGTTATCAGAATAGCCAAGAACTACGGGATGTATGCGAGCTGGTTTTCTGATAATAATAAATAGACATGTATATTTACATTGCACTTTCCTTTTTAACATATTTTATTAATCGAGTTAGCTTACTATATTTGTTTGAAAGAAATATGTAATTGTGGATACATTTTTACGAGATGTTAATTTTTCTAAATGAAATTTTTCTATATTTACACTTTTTGAATAAATAGGTAAGAATAAATAAATTAAACTTATGATACGAAAACTCTATTTTTTGTTTTTAAGCATCACGTTATCAGTCGGTACTGCTTTTGGGCAGGCTGGTAATGGTACAATTAAAGGGTCTGTAATCGACGGAGATTCTGAAGAGCCGATACCTTTCGTAAAGGTGGTTTTATACCAGGGAGGGATTATTAAAGGAGGTACGGAGTCCGATTTTGACGGAAAATTTGAATTTCCTTCAATAACTTCTGGTTCTTACGATGTAGAATTCCGTTCTCAGGAGTACCAAGCGATGAAAATCGAAAATGTTTCAGTTTCTGCTGAAAGAATAACATTCTTGGATAATACAAAATTGTCAAAACCAGATGATGTTTTAGAACTAGAAGAGGTGATGATTGTTGCTTATAAAGTTCCTCTTATTAATAAGGATGGTGGAGCGCAAGGTCAAACTGTAACCAGAGAAGATATTTCTAAGCTTCCTGTTCGTTCAGCAGCAGGAGTAGCTGCAACAGTTGGTGGTGTTAACGAGTCTGAAGGATCAGGTGAGATTAGTGTGAGGGGTTCTCGTGAGGGTGCGTCTTACTACTATATTGATGGTATTAAAGTTCGTGGTTCTTCTAACTTACCGAAATCTGCACTTGAAGAAGTTCAGGTAATTACGGGTGGTGTACCTGCTAACTATGGTGATGCTACAGGTGGTATTATTTCGGTAACGACACGTGGACCATCTGCTCAATACTTCGGAAGTCTTGAAGGAGTTACTTCTGGATTTTATTTCCATGGAAAAGATGAACTAGGGTATGATAGTAAAGTAATTGGTTTAGATCAATTCGGATATAATCTTGTTGAGGGAATGATATCTGGACCTTTATTAATGAAAAAAGATTCAACAGGAAAGAAAACTGTGCCTTTATTAGGGTTCTTGATATCTGCCTCTTTTATAGATCAAGCAGATTATCGTCCTTTTGCGGATGGGTCTTGGAGAATTACAAAGGAAGCGAGACAATCTTTAATTGATAATCCTTTACGTCCATCTTCTGATGGAACTGGATATTTTGCAAACTCGAACTTCTTAAAAGAAAGTGATTTTGAGAAAACAAATTATAGAATGAATTCTCGAAGAACTACAATGACAGCATCAGGTAAAATAGATGTAAATACCGGACCAACTGTTAACCTTACTTTTGGTGGTTCGATGAACTACAGTGGTGGTAAATTATATAGTTATGCTAACTCACTTTATAACTTCGAAAATTTCGGAAATAGAAATACACTTGACTGGAGAGTTTATGGTCGTTTCAGACAAAGTTTTAGAAATGATACAGAAGGGTCTAGTTCTAAAGTAAAAAGTTTTTACTACAATTTAATGGTGGATTACTCTAAGTCAAGTGACAAGTATTTTGATGAAAACCATGAGTATAATATCTTTAATTACGGACATGTTGGTTACTTTAATACAACAAGAAGACCTACTTATGGATTTAATGGTGCAAACGATAGTTTAATTCACAATGGTTTTGAATCAGTTATTGTTGATTACACACCTTCGGATATTAATCCATCACTTTCTGCAATTACTTCGCAATATTATGCCTTGAATTCTAATCCTATTGGGAATTACCAAAACCTTGATCAAATTAATAAAAATGGAGGTTTAAGAAATGGAGATAGACCTGCAAGTGTTTACGGTATTTGGGGAAGTCTAGGTACACCTTACGAGCGTTACTTTAAAAAGGAAGAAGAGCAGTTACGTATTACTGGTTCCGCATCTATTGTTATAGGTGGACATAATATCTCTTTAGGTGTTGAATACGAACAAAGATGGGACCGCGGTTGGGGTGCCGGTAATTTCTTTACAAACTCAGGAGAAGGTCCTGTTGGGATATGGGGAGTTGCTCGTCAATATATGAACAGTCATATTAGTGAGTTGGATGTTAATTCACCGTCATATGACTTTTATGGAACTTATCCACGTGTAACATACGAACGTTTGAATACTGGTTATGCTGCTAATGCAGGTAATGGAGAGTATGGTGGAGCTGCTAACGGTGATGAACAATATTTCTTTGATTACAATTTTAGAAAAGCATTAGGACTTGATCCAGCTGGAACTGACTTTGTTGATATCGATCAATACGATCCAAATATGTTTAGTCTTGATATGTTCTCTCCAGATGAGTTGTTTAATCAAGGTAAAAGTTTTATTTCTTATTATGGTTATGACCATGTAGGAGACAGAGTAAAAGGAACTACAGATATTAATGCTTACTTTAATGATACTGATGACAATGGGAACTACAAAAGATTTGTAGGGGCATTTCAACCAACTTATGTTTCAGGATATATTATGGATAAGTTCTCTTTCGATGATATAGTATTTAACATTGGTGTTCGTGTTGATGTTTTTGATGCGAATCAGCCTGTACTTAAGGATCAACACTTGTTCTTTAATGCACGTTCAGTATCAGAGGCAAGAGCTTTAAAAAGTCAAGATCCAAATACTTATAGTTGGGTAAATATCCCTGGAAGTGTTGGTGATGACTATGTGGTTTACGTTAATAATGTTGAAAACCCTTCTCAAATTAATGGATTTAGAAAAGGAGAGGAATGGTTTGATGCAAATGGTACAGTAACACAAGACCCGTCTACATTACAAGGGAGTGCTGGTATTGCGCCATGGTTGTTAAACCCTGGTCAATCAAGTCCAACATCTGATGCATTTGAAGATTATAAAGTAGCAATTAATGTGATGCCACGTATTGCATTCTCTTTCCCTATCTCTGATGAAGCAAGTTTCTTTGCTAACTATGATATCTTAACGAGAAGACCAAGTGATGGAGTTCGTTTCGATCCTATTGATTATCAATTTGTGACTTCACGTAGTAATACAATTATTAACAATTCAAATCTACGTCCTGAGAAAACAATTGATTACTCATTCGGTTTCCAACAAGTATTATCAAGAACTTCTTCTTTGAAGTTGAGTGCTTTCTATCGTGAACAAAGAGATCAAGTTCAGATTCGTAACGTTTTTGAAGCTTATCCTGCAACTTATAAAACTTACGGAAATCGTGACTTTGGTACAGTTAAAGGGATTACAGTTGAGTATGACTTAAGAAGAACTGGAAATCTACGTATGACAGCTAACTATACATTACAGTTTGCAGAAGGTACTGGGTCTGATTACAATTCATCATTGTCATTTGTTAACTCGAATCAACCAGATTTACGTACTGTATATCCTTTCTCTTACGATCAAAGACATGCTTTTGCATTCACAGTCGATTACCGTTATGGTTCTGGAAAAGATTATAATGGGCCAGTAATTAAGGATATTAATATTTTGGAAAATACAGGGATTAATATTGTTACACTTATAAATTCAGGTACACCTTATTCTAAACAAAAAAATATTACTCCAGCGGCTATTAGTTCAGGTACTCCTCAATTAACAGGTGGATTAAATGGATCACGTAAGCCTTGGACTTATAGTTTAGATTTCCAAGTAGATAGATCATTTGATTTAGAGTTTGGTAAAGAAAATGAAAAGAAAAAACGTGCTTACTTAAATGTATATGTTCGTGTTACCAACCTTTTGAACCAATTTAACGTAATTGATGTGTACAGAGCAACTGGTGTTTCTGATGACGACGGTTATTTAGCAGCTGCAGAATGGCAAAACACAATTCAAAATCAATTGGATGAACAATCATACAGAGATTTATATAGTATGTACATGAATAATCCATTTAATATTAGTCGTCCAAGAACTATTAGATTAGGAGTTAAGTTCGATTTTTAATACATAAAATAAACAGTTAATTATGAGAGTATTTTTAATTATATTAATCGTTTTAGGTTCATTTTCTGAAGCTAATGCCTTAAGGGATCCTGCATCAAATGATGAGAATAAAAACAAGCCTATCGGTGGAAATGGAGATTATCTAAAGGCAAATTGTCCTCCTTCCGATGCTAAGCTTTTCTTAGAATTCAATGATGTTCGCGCATTAGTTGAAGCAGGTGGAGCTTTATGGCAAAACCGTCAAACTGGTACAGCTTCTTATGAAGTGCCATTGGGTGGAGGTAACCATGTTATTTTCTCTGGATCTATTTGGATGGGAGGGAATGACGTTAATGGTCAATTGAAACTAGCCGCTGTTAAGTTTAGACAAGGTAATGATTTCTGGACTGGACCATTGTCTCAAGATGTAGGTACTGGTACTTATGATCCGACACAACCTGTTGGTGATGATGCAACACGTGATTTTGGTGCTGCAATTATTAATCCTGAAGTTTGTGTTCAATATGATAAATTCTTTACAATTGCAAAAGCAGAAGTAATCAATTATACATTGCAGTGGGAATGTGATCAAGATGCTAGTTGTAACGCTGAATTTCCATTATCAAATGATGCTATTCAAAGAATTAATAACTGGCCAGCGCACGGAATTCCTGCTCTTGGACAAGATTATTACTTAGCTCCTTTCTATGATTATCCTTCACAAGGTGGAGCTGGTGATGGAGCTTATGATCCTTCTCAAGGAGATATTCCTTGGTTTGATGATATATTAGGTCGTGATGATGTAACATGTGGTTTTGATCGTCGTGTTACTTTATTTGGTGACCAAACAAACTGGTGGGTATTTAATGATAAAGGAAATATTCACACTGAAACTGGTGCTGACCCAATTGGAATGGAAATTCGTGCTCAAGCTTTCTCTTTTGCTACGAATGATGAAGTGAACCGTATGACATTCTATAATTATGAAATGATTAATAGAAGTTCTCAAACTTTATATGATACTTATTTTACACAATATGTAGATTCTGATGTTGGATTTGCTGATGATGATTACGTAGGATGTGACGTTTCTCGTGGTTTGGGATATGCATATAATGGACCTAATCATGATCCAGGGCAAAGTGGTTCTCCAGGTTATGGTGAAAATCCACCTGCTGTAGGTGTTGATTTCTTTGAAGGACCTTACCAAGATGCTGATTTTATTGATAACGTTGGTCCACGTATGGAAGATCAAGGTGATGGTACTTTTCTTTATGTTGTTCCAACAGTAACTGAAGCCCTTGCTGGTGGAGGTATTGTTTATGAAGGTATTGGTATTGGTTACTCTGATGGTATTATTGATAATGAACGTTTCGGAATGCGTAGGTTCAATTATTACAATAGAGATGGAAGTAGTGCGATGAATGATCCAAATTCAGGAGGTGATTTTTATAACTATATGACTGGTTTCTGGAAAGATAACTCTGCATTTACATATGGTGGAAATGGTTACCAAAGTGGAACAACTCCTGCTGCATATACTTATCCAGGCGATTCAGACCCATTACACTTCGGTACTGAAGGTCAAGATATGGGATGGAATTGGTCTGAAACAGATATTGATGGATCAGGTAATTCAAATACAGCTGGAGATAGACGTTTTCTTCAATCAGCTGGACCGTTTACATTGACTCCAGGAGCGATTAATAACCTTACTGTAGGTGTTGTGTATGGTCGTGCTTTTGAAGGTGATGCTTCTGCTTCTATTGATGTGTTACGTGCCAATGATACGAAAGCACAAGCACTTTTCGATAACTGTTTTGAAATCATGGATCCGCCATCTGCGCCGATTCTTGAAATCGTAGAACTTGAAAATGAATTGGTTTTACTTCTAGATAATCCTTTTGGTAATAATATTGATGAATCTTTTGCTGAAGAAGATAATGTGAATATCCCAGATCCAATTAATGGAGATTCAATTGATAAGGTTTACACTTTTGAAGGGTATCAGATTTATCAAATGAAAGATATTGAAGCTGGAGTTAGTGAGATCGGTAACAAAGATAAAGCAAGACTTGTAGCACAATGTGATATCAAAAATGACATTAAAAGAATTATTAATTTTGAATTTGATGAAGCTTTAGGTTTTGCTAAACCAGCTTTAAAAGTTGACGGTGAAAACAGAGGAATCCGTCACTCTTTTAAAATTTCTGAAGATGCATTTAGTAATGGTGCTTTAGTGAACCATAAAACGTATTACTATATTGCTATTGCATACGCACATAATGAGTTTTCAGAATATGATCCAACAGATCCTGATAAATTGGGTGGACAAAAATTGCCATATTTGAGTTCTCGTTTATCTGCTGATGGAACTGCAATTAAAGCAGTTGCTGGTATCCCTCATTCTCCTAAACCAAGATTTGACGGTACAATTGTCAACTTACCATATGGTTCGTCTCCTGAGATTACTACCCTAGATGGTAGAGGAAATGGAAATCGTGTTGTTGAATTAACGAAGAGTAGTGAAAACTTTATTGTAACAAATGGTTCAATCGATACTCCTACTTATCAACAAGGGAAAGGCCCAATTGATGTTAAAGTGATAGATCCTTTGAATTTAGTTGATGGGTATTTCTTATTGACTTTTGATAAGTATTCTAAAATTGACACTGCAAGTTGGACATTGAATAGATATGCATCTAAAGGAGGTGAATTATTAGGAAGTATTTCTTCTAAACGTACAATTGATTATAGAAACGAGCAGTTAATTCCTGAATGGGGTATTTCTGTAAGTATTTTTAGAGACCCTTATCCTTGTATTGATGGGAATTATGCTTGTCCTTTTAGAAATCGTTTAGCTGAACCAATCGAAACAACTCTTTTCTTTGCTGATAGCTCGAAAAGATGGTTGGCTGGAATTCCTGACATTGACTCTTATAATCCATTAAACTGGATCATGTCTGGTAGTAATGTTCCAAGTTCTACTGATTGTAATGCTGCCGCTGGACTTGAAGATCCATGTTGTTATCTTGATTTGGCTACGACTGATCCTGATAAAGTGTTCAATAAACTTATTGATGGAACAGTGTCTTTAGGACAATTAGCTAGAAGAAATACTTGTGGTTATATGCCATTGGCTGCTCCTGGAGTTTCAGGTATGACTATCAACTCTTTTGTATCAATTCAAGAAACGAAGATGTCTTCTGTGTATCAGACGAGTGTTGATATCGTTTATACAAGCGATAAATCAAAATGGACGCGTTGTCCTGTAATTGAATTAGGACTTGATAACAACCTAAATATTAATGGAGGTAGACCTGGTTTATTACGCCAAAGCCCATCTATTGATAAGAATGGTAGACAAGCTGGAGATGCTGGTTATAACGCTTCTGAAGCTAATCCTTATGGAACAGCTGCAGTAGGAATGGGATGGTTCCCAGGTTATGCAATTGACGTTGAAACAGGTCGTAGATTAAACATGGCATATGGTGAAAACTCATTCTTAGTGGGTGAAAACGGTGCAGATATGAAGTGGAATCCTACTTCTAATTTATTTAGTCAAACCCTAAATCCTTTATTAGGTGGACAACATGTTATCTATGTTTTTGGTAATGTAGATGGTGTTATACCAACTTATGATCAAGGAGAATTTATTCACGGTCAATTATCACTTCAAACAGCTGCTGCTTTTAGAGATGTTTATGGAGGTTTATCATGGGTAGTTAATCCATTATTAAACGAAGGCTCTACTTTATTGGCTACGGATGTTAGAATGAGAATCAGAATTAACCAAGAGTATACTAATTACACCAAAACAGGTGCTTATGGTGGAACTCCAACGTACGAATGGTCAATGGATGCATTTAAAACAATTAAGAGCGATGCTGAGACATTAGCGGAAGTTCTTGATATGATAAACGTAGTTCCAAATCCATACTATGCATTCTCAGAATACGAAAGAGGTAAATTAGATACTCGTGTTAAAATAACTAACCTTCCAGAAAGATGTAAAGTAAGAATTTACAATACATCAGGGAAGTTGATTAGAGCTTATGATAAAGATAGTCCAATAACATCTATTGACTGGGATCTTAAAAATAGCGATAACATTCCTGTTGCTGGTGGAGTTTATTTAATCCATGTTAATGTCGAAGGAATTGGAGAACGTGTAGTTAAATTCTTTGGTGGAATTCGTCAACCGGATTTAGAAAATTTATAAACAACAGACACTAAACTTTTGTAAACAATGAATATGTTAAGAACGATTATAAAAGGATCAATGATTATGGGAGCTCTTTCTTTGAGCTTCCCTACATTGGCCGGAAACGAAGACCGTATCGGTTCTGCTGGTGCAAGTGAAATGTTGGTTAATCCTTGGGCTCGCTCAACAGGATTCGGTTCTGCTGGAATTGCATCAACAAATGGTTTGGAAGCTCAGTTTTCAAACATTGCAGGTTTAGCATTTACTGATAAAACACAAATCAAATTTAATTATACCAACTGGCTTGGTGATGCAAATATTTCTTTAAACTCCGCAGGTATTGCACAAAGAGTTGGAGAGCAGACTGTTATTGCTCTTTCTCTTCAAGCATTCGGATATGGTGATATTGATATTACGACAGTTGATTTACCTGAAGGTGGAATTGGTCAATTTACTCCAAGAAAGAATATTATTAATATTGGTTTTGCTCGTGAATTTTCAAACTCTATTTATGCAGGATTGAACGTTAAGATTATCAATGAAAACATTGCTAACCTTAAAGCTTCTGGTGTAGCATTTGACGCAGGTATTCGCTACGTAACTGGTGAACAAGATCATATCAAGTTTGGAATTACATTGAAAAACGTTGGTACTCCTATGAAATATAGTGGTGATGGTTTGTCACAAGAAATATTTTACCAAGGAACTGGTGGAAACGCTACTTTAGTTCAAAGATCAGCTTCTTTTGAAATGCCTTCTTTATTAGCTATTGGTTTTGCTTATGATTTCATCTTTAATGAGAACAATAAACTTACTGCAGCAGCTGCTTTCCATGCTAACTCTTTCACGAATGACCAATTTAACATTGGTGTTGATTATGGAATGGCATTTAGCAAAGCAGCAGTTAATATTAGAGCTGGTTTTGTTGGAGAAAAAGCAATATTCAATAGAGATGAGTCTACAAATAGTTTAACTGGTTTAACTGCTGGTGTATCTGTAGATGCTTTATTAGGTACTAAGAAAATTCCTTTAGGATTTGAATATGCAATGCGTACTTCTAACCCATTTGGAATTATCAATACTTTTGGTGTGACACTTAGTTTGAAATAAGATAAAAATTATATAACTTTGTTTACAACGAGAGAGTCATTTTGGCTCTCTTGTTTTTTGTTTACTAAATATTGAACATGTCAAAAATTAATTATTATACTGAATCAGGACTTAAAAAGTTGAAGGACCAATTACAAGATATGGAAAGGGTTCAACGTCCTATTATTTCTGCACAAATCGGGGAAGCAATCGATAAAGGAGATCTTTCAGAAAATGCAGAATATGATGCTGCTAAAGAAGCACAGGGTATTTTAGAAATGAAGATTTCTAAACTTAGAACTGTTATCTCTAATGCACGCCTTATTGATGAATCAACTCTCGATAATACTAAGGCGCTTATTTTATCTACTGTAAGAATAAAGAACTTAAGCTCTAATGCTGAAGTAACATATACTTTAGTTGCTGAAAGTGAAGCTGACTTAAAAGAAAAGAAAATATCTGTTGATTCTCCAATTGGTAAAGGATTACTTGGTAAATCAATAGGGGATATTGCAGAAATTGAAACTCCGAGAGGTTCAATGCAATTTGAAATATTAGAAATTACGAGATCATGAGCACCATCTTTACTAAGATAATAACAGGAGATATTCCAAGTTATAAAGTAGCTGAAAATGATGAGTTCTTAGCCTTTCTAGATATTCAACCTATTGTAAAAGGTCATGTTCTAGTGATTCCTAAAGAACCAATAGATTATATCTTTGATCTTGAAGATCAACACCTCGGTAAATTCATGAGTTTTGCAAAAGCTGTAGCCAAAAAAATGGATAAAGTTTTTGATTGTAAAAAAATTGGAATGACCGTAATCGGTTTAGAAGTTCCGCATGCTCATATTCACCTAATGCCAATTAATGGTATTGCAGATATGGATTTTGGAAAAGAGAAATTGAAATTTTCTGCTGAAGAAATGGAAGGAATCGCTAAAATGATCCAAGAAGCATAATTTTACTTCTTTTTTTGTTCTGGACTTTTATTGCGCTCTGGATTTTGATTAACAAAGGCTTCCCAATTGGAAGCTTTTATTTTATTATGCTCACCTCTCCCTTTTGAATAGTAATGACATATTGCAGCTGCAAGTCCATCTGTCGCATCTAATTGCTTTGGAATCTCTTTTATATCTAATAAGTTTTGAATCATTGCAGCGACTTGCTCTTTACTAGCCGAACCCTTGCCTGTAATGGCTTGCTTTATTCTTCTTGGGGAGTATTCCTCAAATGGAACATCTCGGCTTAAAGAAGCGGCTATACAGACGCCTTGTGCGCGACCTAGTTTCAACATTGATTGAACGTTCTTACCAAAGAAAGGTGCTTCAATTGCCATTTCGTCGGGTTTGTATTCTTTTATCAATGCATCAACACGCTCAAAGATCCTTTTTAACTTGTCTGGATGTGTTGCTAGTTTTTGAAGATGAATCACGCCAAAGGTAACAAGACTCATTTTCTTGTTTTTAATATGAATAATTCCATATCCCATGATCGTTGTACCGGGGTCAATTCCGAGAATTATTTTATCTTCAACCATTATTAAATGTGAACGTGATTAAAAACATAAAGGTACGAAAGACTTTGGTCTGGGCATTAAAACTGATGCTCTTTGTTGTTGTATTGTTTCTTTTTGTTAAGCAAATCTCGCAATTAAATATAAGTCAATTTTATTCTCTTTCATTTGAAAATCCAGGATACTTCATCCTTGTAATACTGTTGTTGCCTTTTAATTGGGGCTTCGAATTGTTAAAATGGCGAGAAATCCTTAAAGCAAATGAAATAGAGTACAATCTTAAAAAAATATTAAGCTCTCTCTTTTCGGGTGTAACAACTGGAATTATCACTCCAAATCGCATCGGTAACTTTATTGGAAGAATGCTTTTTTTTAAAGGAAAAGTTAGAAGTCAACTGATTTTAGGGACACTTTATAGTAATTTCGCACAATTTTCTGTGACATTAATATTTGGTGGAATAAGTGTTCTAATTCTCCATGAAACACTCTTTGAAGCTTATGGATTTTACCTTTCTAACTTGTCGATTTTAATTACTGTTCTATCGCTAGGCTTTTATTTTGCTGTTCCTTTTATACGCCTTCCAAATATTGGGGTTTTGAATAGAAAACAGAATGTTTTATCCAAGTTTCAGCAACATTCCAAAAAGTTTGTATTTCCATTATTCTTTTTAAGCGGAGTTAGATACCTTGTATTTTCTCTCCAATTTATTTTGATGTTAATGACTTTTGGAATTGAACCTACAATTGATCTTTTAACGGGAATATTTTTACTCTATTTTGTTAGCACTTTAACTCCAAGTTTGTTGTTTGGAAAGTTAGTTGTGAGAGAGACAGCTGGACTCATTATCCTTAGTGCCTTTATTGAGAATGAAGCGATTATTGTAGTTTCCTCTTTGTTGTTGTGGGTGATTAACCTCGGGACTCCCTCATTAATTGGGCTGTTTTTTATTATAAGAAAAAAATCTTTTTCTAATGGCTGAATTCTATCTGATATTTTTACTTGTGAGTTTCCTCTTGTTTGTTGGGGTGAAGGTGTTTTCCATTTGGATAATAACTCCAAGTTTTGAAACTGTTGAGATCAATAAAGTTTCAATTCTTATTCCTTTTAGGAATGAACAGGAAAACCTTCCTCAACTTTTACAATCATTGGCAGAACAAGCGTCTCTTCCACAGGATATTTTATTTGTTAATGATCATTCTGATGACGAATCAGAACGCATTGTTCAATCTTTTATCGAAGAGTTTAAGATCGGACAATTGTTAACACTACCTAACAATATTTCCGGAAAAAAAGCTGCTTTGAATTATGGTATTCAATTGTCTAAAACACCTTATGTCCTAACTTTAGACGCTGATGTATCCTTAAATAAGCATTACATGAAAACGCTACAAAACCAAGCTGCTTATGGTTTAACTGCTTTTCCAGTTATCATGAAGGGAAATACTTTCTTAGAAAGATTATTCAGTAGTGAATATACCTTTTTCAATGCTTTTAATTATTTAATCTCTTCTATTTGGCCTATTTCTATTAGTGGAGCCAATTTACTTTTTAATTCAAGTGTTATTGATTATGAAAATCAATTAAAAAACCATCAACATTTAGCTTCAGGAGATGATTATTTTTTATTAAAGACTTTCAGAAGTCATAATGTTCCAATTTACATCAGTAATACTTATGAATTAAGCGTAGAAACTAATGCACCGTATTCCTTCAAGTCATATTTCGATCAAAGGGTGAGATGGTTGAGTAAAAGTAAATTTCAAGTAGATGGGATGGATGTATTAATTGGAATTTTTATTAGCATCTATTTCATTGGAGGTTTTGTGGCTTTGATTCTTTCCGCTTGTTTAGCTGATTGGACATTATTGACCAGTATTTTTATCATAAGGTTTTTAATTGATTCATTGGTGTATTTGAATTATGCCCAAGGTTTACGGGCGACTCAAAATGTATTGATTTTACCGTTCTTCCAGCTTTTTTATCCTTTGCTGTTCATTACAGTCGCTATTTTGTCCTTGTTTTACAAACCAAAGTGGAAAGGAAGAAAAATAGATTGATTTGTGGATTGAAAAGGTATAAATGAAGATTTATTTTTTTCGGGTCTGATTAATCAAAATTGATGTGATTCCAATAACCATTATTAAACTCGCTACAAATAGTAACCAGTTGTAATTCGGTAGGAGTGGGAAGTTGAGAATTATTTCAGCTGGTTTATAAAAAATGACCAATTCAGTCAATATAAAACCGAGAACATACAATTGAATACTTAAAGGGTTAAGTCTTATTAGCTGTGCTTTTTCTAGTAATGCTAAAAGTCCCATCGTAACCACGCCAAGGAAAACCCAATGCAAAAATCCAATTGTAAGATAAGTGTTGTTAGAAACTAGATCTGCAGTGTATTGGAAAGAACCCAATAATTGCATGAGCATTTTAATCAAAAGAAGTAAAAAAGTCCAGCGAATTAGTTGCCAACCAATTTTACCGAATATAAGACCAATATTCATATAATTGATACGAATAAACTTATACAAAAATAGAAAAGCAAACAGTTGAATTAAAGCTCCAATTATTGATAAAGCATAGGCTAAAATATGAGGTTCTGTAAACAGAATCGACAAGAAAAATGTGAGAATAACACCAATATGAAAAGTAATTATAAAGCGTTTGAATAAGGTTTTATCTATTCTAATATCTTGATTCTCGAGTATTTTCAGAAGTATTCCAATCACTCCTAGTATCATCCAGGCATTGTATTGAAAGTGAAGGTAAAAATAAATAGATGTGCGGTACCAATAAGATTCTGGACCTAGCGTAGCCATAACTCCACCAATGGTCCACGGACCAATACTGGAGATAAGCATATAAATAACCGCATATTTAATGGTTTTATAGGCTGGGGAATTTCTTTGACTTTTCGGGATATATTTGAAAAAAGCCCAAACATAAAAATAACTCGCAACCAAAAAGAGCGTGGAGAAAATAATAGAGAAAAGTGCATACCCTGTAAAAGGAAAACTAGCAAGCATTCCAATAACCGTAATTAGGGTAAACCAAAATATTCTTTGGTAGATTTTTTTAGGAATGGATGTTTTTAGAAAATAATAACTAATCAGGGTAATTAAAGCAAAGTATACCCAACCCAATAGAGCAACATGTGAATGTGCGTGGACAACATACCTGTACTCAAAATCGATTGAAGAAACAGCAAAATAACGCAACAACAACCCCAGTACAGCTGCTGCTAAGAAAAAAATCAGGGCTATTAGGGCATGTTTTTTAAAATGTATCATCTGCTTCTAAAAGTCTTTCTTTTGTGCTTTTCTTTTGATATTCCATACAGGTAATATTACCCATAAAGTTAACATTCCTAATGCTGAAAACAAACCTAAACTTGTTCCAAAGAATTGATTAAATATTGCTCCTGTATAGCCTAAGAGTGCAGAGATATCAAGTTTTAAAAGAATCAGTATACGAGATAAGTCAATCGGATTAAATACAGTCGCTATTAAGGTGAATTTATCTAAAGGATAAGTTTCAAACACGATCAATGAAAGTAGAAATAATCCATCGTAAATCACGGCCAAAAATAGCCACATTAAAATGGCATAACTAAATCCTTTAATTTTATTTTCATTGTACAAAGCAATATTGAAAGCCAATGCTGTAAATATTAAAGTTAGCATAGCACCTGTTATCAGCAGTAAAGAGAAATCCCAAATTGCAGATGACTCAAACAAACCGTAAAGCGCAAAGGGTAATCCTAAACCAATAATTAAACTCA
>Ga0209075_1000703_pt1 | contig 32364 bp, 32 predicted proteins | sample Stecom2011_FD_187523 | JGI IMG/M metagenome (GOLD analysis project Ga0209075, IMG submission 187523) | Agricultural soil microbial communities from Utah to study Nitrogen management - Steer compost 2011 (SPAdes) (version 2) | ecosystem: Environmental > Terrestrial > Soil > Agricultural land...
GTGCCAGCTTGTCCGAGGCGCTATTAGAAATGACCCGCAAAGGCTTGGGCATGACCACCGTAATTGATGAAAAAAATCGCTTAGCTGGCATCTTTACCGACGGCGACCTACGCCGCATGCTCGACCGTGGTATTGATGTTCGCCAAGCCACTGTGGTCGAAGTGATGAGCGTGGATCCCATTACCATTGCCACGGGTCGCCTTGCCGCGGAAGCATTACAAATTATGGAAAGTCGCAAAATTAATGGCCTGATCGTGTGTGATGAACAGCAACGTCCACTCGGTGCTTTAAACATGCACGACCTACTGCGCGCCGGAGTCGTTTGATGAGCACTGCAGAGCCAGCCGTAGCCGAGCTACGCAATAAAGCCCGCCAGCTACAGCTGATGGCCTTTGATGTGGATGGCATTCTCACCGATGGCCGCCTGCATTACGGCGCCGACGGCGAGCAGCTAAAAGTGTTTCACACCCTCGACGGCCACGGCCTAAAAATGCTCGCCAACGCGGGTATTACCCTTGCTTTAATTACTGGCCGACGCTCAAAAATGGTGCAGTACCGTGCTCAAGAGCTGGGCATCAGCCATGTTATTCAGGGTCGCGAAGACAAAGGCGTTGCCCTTAGTGCGCTGGCCGCAGAACTGGGCTTTGCTGCTAGCGCCTGTGGCTATGCCGGTGACGACCTGCCAGATGTACCGGCACTGCAATGGGCGGCGCTGGCGTTCTCAGTCCCTAACGCTCATCGCAGCGCGCTGCAGGCCGCCGATATGATCACTCAATATCGTGGCGGCGAAGGCGCGGTACGAGAAATGTGTGATTTTATTCTTGATGCGCGCCTCGACAATACGGGGGCCAAAGCGCTGTGATACGGCAAAGCTTTATCACCATGGCCGCCATTTTAATGGTCGGCCTGCTAACTCTGATGCTGCTTAACGAGCTCGACCATATTGAGGTATCCCCTGAGGTGGACAGCAACGCCGCAGATATTGTCCTTAAAGGCGCCGACCTGAGCACCTTCGACGAGCAGGGCCACATCCAGTATCGAGTGATTGCCGAACGCATTGAGCACCGCGAGCTTGCTGCCCTCTCCTTGCTAGAACAACCGCAACTGCAGCTGCATACCAGCAAGGAATATTGGCAGGTCAGCGCCGCGCATGGCGAGGTAGATCAAAACAATCGCACCTTGCTGCTGTATGATGCCGTCGAAGCACGTTTGGACGGCCCCTCTGCTATCCAGATCAATACCGCCAAGCTGCTCTACCATGTGCGCGAACAACGCTTGGAACTGCCCGGTGCAGTGGAAGTCAGCCACCCAGGTGGCCGCACCAAAGCCGGACAACTGGACGCGGATGTGGCCGCCGGCCGTCTGAATATGCGTCAGGGAGTAGAAACCCGCTATGTCACTGACCTCTGAGCGTTTTACCTTTATGACTGTTATGACTCCTATGTTTCGCCCAGCGCCATTACGCTGCTTTGCTCGCAACATCACTCTCATGCTTGTCAGCCTGTTGGCCGCACATGCCAACGCGGCAGAAAGTGAAATTATCCTGCGCGCTGAACGTGCCACCCTGAGCCAGCAAGAGGGCACCGGCCTGTACGAAGGCAATGCTGAGCTAATCCAAGGGCAACGCAGCCTGAATGCCGACCGCATTGAAATCACCCTAAAAGACGGCAAGCCCAGTCGTGTCGAAGCGACTGGCTCACCAGTGCGCCTCGTCGACGGTACGGACCTTAATGCCCGAGCAAAAAAACTGATTTATGACATCGAAGGTGGCCGTATTTTGCTGTTCCATCAGGCCCGCATCACTCATCAAGGCCGAGTATTTGAAGGGGCCGAGCTGATCTATGAGCTGAACAGTCGCAGAATCAGTGCTCGTGGCGATGAGTCAGAAGGGGACGGTCGTATCCGTCTGGTTATTCCTGCTGAGGACGGAGCTTCCATACCATGAGCTTGTTACGCGCAGAGCACCTGGCCAAAAGCTATAAAGGCCGACGCATCATTGAAGATGTTTCCCTTGAGGTCAGCGCCGGCAGTGTGGTCGGGCTACTCGGTCCCAACGGCGCCGGTAAAACCACCTGCTTTTATATGATCGTCGGCCTGGTCGCCGCCGATGCTGGCAAGATCACCATCAATGGCCAAGACATTACCCGTCTACCCATGCACGGCCGCGCCCGCCGTGGCATTGGCTACTTGCCTCAAGAGGCGAGTATTTTTCGCCGCCTGTCGGTGGCCGATAACATTATGGCCATTTTGGAAACACGCGAAGAGCTCAGTAAGGCCGAGCGCGTTAAGCGCATGGACCAGCTGCTCGACGAGTTCAGCATCACCCACTTGCGCAATAACCTCGGCATGAGCTTGTCCGGCGGTGAGCGGCGCCGGGCAGAAATTGCCCGCGGCCTTGCCAGTGATCCTGCTTTTATGTTGCTGGACGAACCCTTTGCTGGGGTAGACCCCATTTCGGTCAACGATATCAAAGGCATTATTCGCCACCTGAAAGACCGTGGCATCGGCGTGCTGATTACCGACCACAACGTCCGTGAAACGCTAGATATCTGTGACACCGCCTATATCGTCTCTGCTGGCCACATTATTGCTGCCGGTGACTCCCACACGGTATTGGCCAACCAACAGGTACGGGACGTTTATCTGGGTGCTGACTTCCGCTTGTAATGCTGCCAAGGCTAAGTATAAATTCGTAAAAATCAGCCATACAGACAAAGTCACAGTAATAGGCACGAAAATTGCTTTACTGCTATGCTCAAGTCGTCAATTTACTTAGGGCAGCAGTGCAGTCATGAAGCAAGGCCTTCACCTTCAGCTCGGCCAACAGCTCAAAATGACCCCGCAGCTGCAGCAAGCCATTCGCCTGCTGCAGCTTTCTGCACTGGAGCTGCAGCAAGAAATTCAAACCACCATCGAAGCCAACCCCTTGTTGGAGCTGGAAGAGGAAGAAACCGATGAGCTGGTCAACACGGTTGAAGCCAGTAACGAAGAACAGGACCCGCAAGAGCTAGACCTCGAGCACAGCGATCTCTTCAAGGACGACCTGCAAGTCGATACCAGCTGGGATGATATCTATCCGACCAGTAGCAGTGGCGCTGGTAGTGCAGGCTCTGAGGAAGATGATGGCTGGGAAACACGCAACAGCACCCCAGAGTCGCTCTATCAACACCTGCTCAGCCAGCTCAACCTCACCCCTCTGAGCGACGCCGACAAAGCCATCGCCATCGCCCTTATCGATGCCCTCGATGAGCGCGGCTATTTAACCGATAGCTTGGCTGACATTCGTGCTGCGGTGCAGCCGCTTAACTTAAAGCCAGACGATCCTTTGTTTCCGGAAGACGATGAAATCATTGCGGTGCTACACCTGCTACAACATTTTGAGCCTACCGGTATCGGCGCCCGTAACTTAGCTGAGTGTCTCACCATTCAACTGAACATGCTCAGTGCCGACACGCCATGGCGTAGTCAAGCGCTCCAGTTAGCCAGCGAGCACTTAGAGCTAATAGAAGCGCGCGACTTCGACAACCTACGCCGACGCACCAAGCTGAACGATCAGCAGCTCACTGAAGTAGTAGCGCTATTACGCAGCTTAAACCCAGCCCCAGGCGAGCTCATTAGCGATCGCCCAGCAGAGTACGTCACGCCCGATGTTTTCGTCTCTCGGCGTGGGTCACGCTGGTTGGTGGAGCTCAATACTGAGTCTATGCCTAAGGTCCGTATCAATGACCACTATGCCAGCATGATCAATCAGACCCGCCGTGAGGAAGACAACAGCTACCTAAAGTCGCATCTGCAAGAGGCAAGGTGGTTCTTAAAAAGCTTACAAAGTCGCAATGAAACCTTGCTCAAAGTAGCTACTCGCATCGTCGAAATACAGCAAGGCTTTTTTGAATACGGCGCAGAAGCAATGAAGCCGCTGGTTTTAGCAGAAATTGCTGAAGCCGTGGAGATGCACGAGTCGACTATCTCGCGTGTCACCAACCAAAAATACATCCACACGCCAAAAGGACTGTTTGAGCTGAAATATTTTTTCTCCAGTCACGTGGCCACAGATGGCGGCGGTGAATGTTCAAGCACGGCTATTCGTGCCATTATCAAGAAGCTGGTTGCTGCCGAGGACGCCCGCAAACCGCTCAGCGATAACAAGCTGGCGGCACTGCTCAACGAGCAGGGCATTCAGGTAGCCCGCCGCACCGTCGCAAAGTATCGAGAGGCGCTGCGAATTCCGGCATCCAGTGAGCGCAAACGTCTAGCCTGACTGAGCTTGCCGGCTATTATCGGAAAAATAGGAGCCTACTATGCAAATCAATATTACCGGCCACCACCTAGATATTACCGACGCACTACGCCAGTATGTTAACGACAAATTTACCCGCATTGAGCGTCATTTTGACCAAATCAGCAGCATTCAAGTTATCCTTTCCACCGTACCGAATGCGCACAAGGCAGAATCCACAATTCGTGTCACTGGTAGCGACTTATTCGCTGCTGCTGAAGCTACAGATATGTACGCAGCTATAGACCTGCTTACCGATAAACTGGACCGACAGATCCTCAAACACAAAGAAAAGTCGGTCCGCCGCCAACAAGGACACTGAACTACGCCATGAGAGTACGCGAGCTGCTTACCCTAGAACGCACCCACTTTAACGTTCAAGGTGTGAGCAAAAAACGGTTGCTAGATCAAGTCGCTCAGCTGGTCTCCGCCAGCTGCAGCGAACTGACGGAGCAACAAGTGTTTGATGCCCTAGTAGCTCGCGAGCGACTCGGTAGCACCGGCATTGGTGAGGGCATTGCCATTCCCCATTGCCGGCTTTCTCACTGTCAGGCACCAGTAGGCATGTTGCTGCTGCTGGACCAGCCGATCGACTTTGAAAGCATCGATAACAAACCGGTTGATCTGGTGTTTGTGTTGCTGGTGCCAGAGCACAACCCAGAGCATCACTTAAAAACACTGAGCCATCTGGCTGCGCTATTTAACGAAGCCAACTTCCGCCAGCAATTACGCGACGCCCGTTCAGCGGAAGACCTTTACAAGCGTGCCACCAGCTCGGAAGAGGAACTGCGGCTCGCATCATGAAACTGATTATTCTCAGCGGTCGTTCTGGCTCGGGTAAAACCACTGCGTTACAAGCGCTTGAGGATCTCGGCCACTATTGCGTCGACAACCTGCCACTGGGCCTAGTGCCAACACTGGCTGAACAGTTACAGCGAGAAGAGCATCATATCGACCGTATTGCCGTTGGTATTGACGCTCGCAACCTGCCCCATCAGCTCAGCGACTTCCCCGCTATTCTTGAGCAAGCCAAAGCATTAATGGCCTGCGAAGTGGTGTTCCTCGACGCTGCTGATGACACCCTACTAAAACGATTTTCTTCCACTCGACGCAAACATCCACTGAGTAACGAAAACCTGTCGTTAGTGGAGGCGATCGAGCGAGAAGGAAAAATGCTCTCTAGTATTCATGCCCTCGCTGACTTGGTTATCGACACCAGTAACTTAGATGTGCACAGCCTGCGCGACATGATTCGTGATCGGGTGGTGAAACGGCGCGGCAAGCTTTCTCTGCTGATCGAGTCCTTCGCTTATAAGCGCGGCGTACCGCTCGACGCCGACTTAGTATTTGACGTGCGCGTGCTGCCTAACCCTTATTGGCATCTTGAGCTACGTCCGCTTAATGGCCGCGATGAGCCTGTGCGTGCTTACCTTGATGAGCAAGAAGCGAGCGTACTGATGCTAAATGACATCAGCCGTTTCTTGATTGATTGGTTGCCGCGCTACGAGAAAAATGACCGCACCTATATGACAGTCGCGATTGGCTGCACCGGTGGTCAGCATCGCTCGGTCTACATGGTCGAGGCGCTACTGGCACGACTCAGCGGCCTCGGTTTGGATATTCAGCACCGCCATCTAGAGCTGGGCCCTTGATACACCGCGATACCCTCACCATCACTAATCGTCTTGGCTTGCACGCCCGTGCGGCGGCCAAAGTTGTCGCCATTGCCACCCGCCACGATGCCAGCATCAAAGTGCACAAAGATGGCCGCGAAGTGGATGCACGCAATATTATGGCGCTGCTGATGCTAGCCGCCGCAAAAGGTAGCACGGTAGACGTGGAAAGCAGTGGCCCAGAAGCAGAACAGGCGCTGATAGAAATCCGCGACCTGTTCGCTCGGCGTTTTGACGAAGCCGATTAAAAGCCAATTAATGCTTAGCTTGTACCCGCTACGCGCATCTGCCCAATCAACAGTGAGCCCACATGAATGTTGCCGCGATCATCAATATCGCTGCCGGCAGCCAGCACTGCCGCAAACATGTCACGCAGATGGCCGGCAATGGTGAACTCTTCTAGCGGTGTCGTGATTTCGCCGTCCTCAACCATAAAGCCGCCAGCGCCGCGACTGTAGTCACCGCTAACAATGTTGACGCCTGGCCCCATCACTTCGGTAATCAAAATACCGCGACCCATTTTTTTCAGCAGCGCAGCTTGATCTTCGCCACTGCTGTCGATGGTCAGGTTGCGCGTGCCGCCAGCATTGCCAGTCGCCGTCATGCCCAAGCGTCTAGCGGCATAAAGCCCCAGTGCATAGCTTTGCAGCACACCGTCACGAACGAAGTCCTGCGAGCGCGTCGGTAACCCATCCTGATCCCAAGCACTGGAGCCAGCCATGCCGAGCAAATGGGGCTGTTCATGAATGCGCACCCAGGATGGGAACAATACTTCTCCGAGCGCACCCTTTAAAAATGATGAGTTGCGATACAGCGCACCACCACTGATCGCGGCGGCGAAGTGCCCTAGCAGCGTCGCTGCCGTGCGTGGCGAGAACAGCACGGGCATATCACCAGTGGCCGGCCGCACCGCGCCTAGGCGCGCCAGCGTACGTCGCTGCGCCTCTTCGCCCACTTGCTCTGCGGGTAACAACAAGCTCGCGTCACGGCGGCTGTCGAACCAGTAATCACGTTGCATGGCGCCATCTTGCCCTGCCACCAGTACGCATGAGCGACTGTGACTGGAAGACGGATAGCCAGCCATAAAACCACGGCTATTAGCGTACACGCGCAAACTGCTACCGCTACTCAACGAAGCGCCGTCTGAGTTAACGATGCGTGGATCCGCGCGGCCAGCTTGCTCGCAGGCCTGCGCCTGTTCAATCGCTTGCTCTGGCGATAACGCCCACGGATGGAACAAGTCCAGATCCGGAAACTCTGTAGCCAGCTGATCACTGTCTGCCAAGCCGGCACAGGAGTCTGCACCAGTATGCTGAGCAATAGCATAAGCAGCCGCCACGGTACGACGAATACTGTCGTCAGAGTCATCACTGCTGCTGGCACTGCCTTTTTGCTGGCCGAGGTAGACGGTGACGGAAATACCGCGGTCGCGATGGAACTCCAGTGTCTCCACCTCGCCCATACGCACTGACACGGACAGCCCCTGACTGGCACTGATACCGACCTCTGCATCGCTGGCGCCGGCTCGTTTGGCCTCGGCCAACACGCGCGCCGCGCGCTGCTGCAAACGATCAAGCGCGCCGGGATCGAACGAGCGTTGTACACTATTACTGTCAGTCATCAATCAGCCTCAGGCCATGGAGATAAAGTGGAGCAGTATAACGACGACGAATTGGCCAGCAAAACCGCCCTTAAACGCGAGATGGAGCAACTGCAGGAGTATGGCCTGCAACTGATGTCTCTGAAACCGGCGGAGCTGGCACGGCTACCACTAAACGATGCGCTTATCCGCGCCATTGCGGAGTCACGCCGCATCACCGCCCATGAAGCGCGCCGCCGGCACGCTCAATACGTCGGCAAACTCATGCGTGAAGACGTCCACCAACTGTTAGTGCCGGCACTGCTTGAACTAAAAAACCCACAGCGGCAACGCTGGATGCAAGACTGGCAAGAACGCCTACTCGCATTAACAGAGGTGCGTGCTGCCGAGCCGCTCATCGATGAAATGATGGCGCGCTACGATGCCACCGACCGGCAAAAACTACGCAACTTGTGCCGTAACTTGCTGGCCGCTCAGGTAGACCGTGAAGCACCCAGTGCCGCTCAGGATAAATTCCGTCACGAACGCAAAAAGCTGACCGACTACCTTAATGAGCTGGAAAAACATCAGCCGCTTTAAATTGCAGTGCTACTTGGGCACGCCGTTTTAAGCGGTGCCGCCCACAGTTAGCGCTTCTACCCGTAAGGTTGGCTGGCCGACACCCACCGGTACCGACTGGCCATCCTTGCCACACACGCCAATGCCGCTGTCCAAGGCCAAGTCATTACCGACCATGCTGATGTTCTGCATTACTTCCGCGCCGCTGCCAATCAAGGTAGCGCCACGCACCGGCGCAACGATTTTGCCCTTCTCAACCAGGTACGCCTCACTGGTAGAAAAAACAAAACGGCCAGAGGTGATGTCGACCGAACCGCCGCCCATATTGACCACATAAATACCGCGCTCTAACGAGGCAATAATATCGGCTGGATCACTTTTGCCCGCCAGCATGTAGGTGTTGGTCATGCGCGGCATGGGCAGGTGTGCGTAGGATTCACGTCGACCATTACCGGTCGGCGCCATGCCCATCAAGCGGGCATTCATTTTGTCCTGCATGTAGCCCACTAGCTTGCCGTTTTCGATCAGTGTATTGCACTGTGTCGGCGTGCCTTCATCATCAATATTCAATGAGCCGCGGCGTTCCACCAAGGTACCGTCATCGACCACGGTGCACAGATCTGATGCCACCTGCTGGCCCATTTTTTTGGCAAATACAGACGTGCCCTTGCGATTAAAGTCACCTTCTAAACCATGGCCAACGGCTTCATGCAGCAGCACGCCAGACCAGCCCGCAGCCAACACCACCGGCATGGTGCCAGCAGGGGCGGCGATGGCTTCAAGGTTGACCAGCGCCTGGCGTACCGCCTCACGGACCCAGTGCTCAGCCTGACCAGATTCCACCAACCAAGCAAAGCCACGACGACCACCGCCGCCCGCACTGCCCCGCTCACGACGGCCATTACGCTCGGCAATCACTGATACATTGAGACGCATGAGTGGGCGCACATCGGCAGCTAAAGTGCCATCAGTGGCCACCACTAGCACCGTGTCGTGAACCGCACCTAAGCTCACAGTGACTTCTGAGATGGCCGGATCCAGCGAGCGCGCCAGCTGATCCAGCTCTTGCAAAAAGCTTACTTTTTGCGCGGATTGCCACGCTTCAATAGGGTTGTGGTGATGGTACAGCGCGCCATGGCGGCTGGCCGCCAGCTGGGGTCGCTGACCCGAACCGGCATGCCGAACAATCCCTCGGGCAGCGCCAGTGGCTTCACGCAAACTGGCCACAGACAAATCATCGCTATAGGCAAAGCCGGTTTTATCGCCACTGACTACCCGTGCGCCGACGCCATGCTCAAGGCTGTATGAGGCATCACGCACGATACCGTTTTCCAAGGCCCAACCTTCCTGCTCGCTGTGCTGAAAATACAGGTCGGCGTAATCCACACCGCTGCCGCTGACCTCGCCAAGTAAGGTGGCGAGCAGGTCGGCATCCAACCCAGTGGGCTGCAATAAAGTCTGGCTAGCAAGATGGAGTCGGTCAGAATTCACTTAAATCATCCGGTAGGCTAACAGCAAGTCGCTGATGTTCATGGACCGGCAAACGCCGGCGAATTTCATGCATGTCATCTAAATTGAGCTGGGTCACCAACACACCGCTGGCATCGGCCAAGCTCGTCACCACTTGTCCCCAAGGGTCAACCAACATGCTGTGGCCGTGGCTTTGTCGAGTGGAGCTGTGCCAGCCGCACTGGTTTACTCCGAGCACATAGCAACCGTTTTCCACCGCGCGGGCACGCAGTAACAATTCCCAGTGAGCGCGGCCGGTAGTCTCGGTAAAAGCGCTCGGATAAATCAACAGCTCCGCGCCGCGTTGACGCAATCTCTGCGCCAACAGAGGAAAACGTAGATCGTAACAGATCATCAGGCCGGTCTTCAGGCCGCCGATGTCGGCCAGCACCACCGACTCACCTGGCTCGAACTGAGCTGACTCTTGGTAACGGCCATGGGCGTCGCCCACCTCCACATCAAACAGATGCAGTTTGTCGTAACGGGCCACTTGCTCACCCTCAGGTGAGAACAGCAACTGCGCCGCGCGCACTCGTGGTGCCGGCACGGGCTCGCCATTAGGACGCTGCGCCAGCGGCACACTACCCGCCACCAGCCACACACCCAAACGGCGGGCGGCAGCACTTAACCAGTCGTGTAACTCAGCGCCATGCTGCGTAGCTAGGGCGCGGTAATCGCCGCCATGGCAAAACACATTCTCTGGCAGCACTAATAGATCAGGCGCAATCAATTGCACCTGATCTAACAGGCCCTCTAGCTGCGCTATATTGGCGCGCCAATCGGCCCCAGCGGTGTACTGAATAGCGGCAATTTTCATCAGTTTCTCCCTCGCTCAGAGCCACTATGCTGCTCCTCCACCTTCGGCGCATCCCATGTCCCTGTAACGCGGTAACCCAGCGAGGTCATTTTTTCTAAGCGCTCACCCCACAAACGCTCCACCACAAAAATACCGGCGCAGGCTGCGGGCCCAGCCAGGCAGCCAACATAAAGGTTGGACGATAGCGGCAAGGTCACCTCCATATAGTGATCCAGCGTTTCTGCTGCAATATCCATTTCACCGCGCAGACGCATTTCTGCCGACGGCGATTTAATTTGTAGATTGCTGGTGCTCACCACACTGCCATCGACAGTAAAGTCACCGGTGATTTCTTCAAACGCCAAACCTTTCTTATAGAGATCAGTAAAGTCGAGACGTAACCGGCGGCTAACGGTGGACGCATTAAAAACTCCCAGCACTCGTAGTGCGGAGGTTTTTGAATCGGTTTTAGGCACTCGCCCTGCGCCGATTGCAACCGAGGCACTGCCCTGTAAAGCGAGGTAATCCAATGCGGTAGGATCCCCTAGCCAACTGACATCTAATTCCGCACGGGCATCATTGCTTTCGATAAAAGGATCGAGTTTCCAGCGGCGCAAACTACGGGCCAAGTTTTTACTTTTTAACGTGCCGACAAAATGGCTGCGCTGCTGGCCATCTTCTGCAACACGCCAATCAACCTGACCGTTAATTGCCACGTTGCGCCACAGAGCATCTAGCTGCTCGAGCGCAACGCCACCGGTACGGGGCCGTAAAGAAAACTGCCAACGACCAATATCTTCTTCATTCAAACTCAAACCGTCGAGCTGTACGTCCACAGTCGGCATCGCCGCAGGATTGATTTGACCCGCCGCGCCTGTGTCGGGACTGCGCACCAACGCCCCCTGAGTAACCACCAGCGTCATTGGCTGGTCACCGCGCCAGCGATAGCCATTAGGAATGTCGACACTGCCCACCAGTGTCGGCGCCGCCACGGTTAGCAACCAGCTATCGGTCAGTTGCTGGCCACTGAGCTGCGCCTGCGCAACGCCATAGCCATACAGATCAAGGTGATCAATCTGTAAATCCAGTGTCGGCCATTTAATCTCCGCCGCACTGGCACCAGCATCAGGCAATTGCTGCCCCCAAGCCGCCAGCTCAAACAGCGGTAATCGCCCCTCGAGACTCAGCCCTTTGCGCTGCGGACGCAGCGCTGCACCACCGCCAAAACGAATCCGCCCAGCCTCCAGCTCGCCATCTTCTAACTGCAGTCGTGCTGCCAACCAGTTTTGATAGCGCAGCTGCAAATCAGAGCCTCGCTCAGTGTCAACCCACTCAAGCCGTAAAGGGGCTGACTGCCCAGCTTGCTTAGCAAAAGGCTTAGGCAGGTCCACCGTCACTTGATCTAGGCTGGACTCCACCAACAAGCTCACCGGCGCACTGTGTCGCCAAGGCAGCGTCAATAAGCCGCTGTACTCGAAATTACCGGAAGCTGGGCTAAGCCAAGGTAAATCTAGCCAGTCGCGCACCGTCGCCATATCGGCTGCACCGCGCCAACTGACCTTAGTGCTACCTGCCGCTGTGGCGACCGCGCCTTTCAGCGGACGATCAAAAAGCTGACCGGAGAAACGCGGCAACTGTAAGCCTTTCGTCAAATCAAAACTGAACTCGGCGAGTAAATCATCTAACCGCAAGCGACGTTTTTCTGAACTTAAACGGACTCCGTTTAACTGCCCTTGAGCACGGACCACCGCATCGCTGTGATCCGCACCGAGTGGCCAGTGCAATAATAAATGCCCTTGGTAGCGCCCCTGAGCAACGTGCCAGTCCAACACTTCATCTGGCATCAACTTGGCCAGTGGAGTGTCATGCAGTAACGCCCCGACACTATTAGCGGGGCCATCGAGCTGACCAGAAATAATCAGCACTGGCACGTCACCATCTTGCCACGAGGGAATATCCACCGCGGCGCTTTTAACGTTTGAATCAAGCAGGCGGGCGCTGGTCTGGCGAGCGCTGATGTGGCGACCATCAATCAGCACGTCGGCACTCAAGTCCGTCACCAGCGGCCACTCTGGTAGAAAATTTAAGCTCAAATTATCGCTGCGATAGCGCATCTGAAACGTTCTATCCTGCTGCCGCGCTGGGTCGATTTTTACTGGCCCCTCATGCAGAAACAGCCCCTCTTCTACCTTGCCGCCAACGAAGGCCTGCTCTAACCACTCTGCTACCGCATCGGGTAATATTTTGGTGGGAATATAATGGGCCGCATTAGCAGCACGTCCATCAGCAAGCGCCGCTAGTAGGGTGAGTTCTGGAGTCTGTTGTCGGCGCCACGTTAGCCCTGCCAATGCTTGGCCACGGGCATCAGCATTGGCTACCGTCAGCCAGCCAGTGTTCAGCTCAAACCGCTCACCGTCATCACGCCAACGAAATGCACCTTGCGCCGCGGCACTAAGAGGCCGCTCAAACAAGGCCGGCAACTGCAACACCAGATCATTACTCTCTAGACGTCCATAGCCGCCACTTAGGTCACCACTCAACCAGCCACTGAGCCCACTGGCCCCTGGACGACGACCATCAGCGGCCACTGCCAGCTGCTCAAAGCGCGCCGACACCATGTCCACTTCGCGGTCGGTGCCACGCAACGATAACCGGCGGAGCGTACCCGACGGCTGCAAAATATCGAGCTGATTATTGATGCTCTGCCACAACTCATTGTTTTGCCAAGGAAGGCGTTGCAGCAAACTAGAAAACGGAGCTACATCAACATCATGCAGTGCCACCGACCAGTCTTTATTGCCCGCCACATTCCACGACAGGGTCATGGCGCCGGGCTGCCAACGATCTTCTTCGTCGGCCAACACCAAGCGCGCCAACTCCAAACGATAGCCGTGCTCGGCACTATCAAGCACCGCATCTGCAGCCAAGCGTGTTAACTGCCAAGGCTGCGCCAAGGGTGCACCACTTAGCGTCAAACCATCTAGCCGCACCCGCAACGCACTTTGTTTGAGCTCGCCGGCACGGATTGTCAGCCAGCCCTGCACCTTGCCATTAATCTGTTCCGGACGAATATCCAACGGCCAGCGACCCTGCAGCCAGGGCTCTGCATCTTGCAACGTTAGATCGATATAGCCTCGACCACTGACTTGTTCGCGACGATAGGCATCACCACGCATGTCGAGACGAAGGTCAAGTAAGATTTTGTCCGCCGCAGAACGGGCCGTGAGCGCCAAGCGATGCCGTTGACCTGAGCTGAGCATAGCGAGGTTAAGCTCGGTAATTTCCACAGTTTCAGCGCCCGCCACTTCTAGCGTGCCGCTGACCTGCTCCACCTGAATGCGTTTTTGCCGATAGAGCAACTGCAGTAATTTTTCATGGGCGGGAGCAGCACCTGCCTCAGTGCTGGCAAAGGCTTCAATGCCATGCAAGCGTAAGCGGCCGTCTTCATCCAGCAAGACACGTACATGAAGGCCGCGGACGAGTAACGAGCGCGCCCGCAAAGTGCCACTGAGCAAGCTGGGTAACACGTCTACCGTCAACTCAACACGTTCTAGCGCCAAGCCGGGGTTGGCCGCATCGGCACCAAGCAGGTGCACATCTTCAAGAACAAACACCGGACTCAGGCCAGACATGTGCCCAGAAAAACGGCCTATTTCCACCGGCGCCTGTATTTGTGCCTCGATCAACGCCGCCAGCTCGTCCTGCCAGGTAGGCACCATGGTCAACAGTTGCCGCAGCAGTATCACCCAAATAGCAAGCAGCAAAAAACCGCCAGCGGCGAACCACCAGAGTCGCAGTCTCAGCCAATTCGCCAAGCGACGCGGCCTACTCAACATGTCAGATATCACCCAAGCTATTCATTTTGCCGCCCCACAGTGGCACTGCCGCTTGCCGTAGCAAACGGCCAGTTTCCAGCAACGGCAAACCCATTACGCCACTGTAACTGCCACTTAAATGCTCAATAAATAATGCTGCATAGCCTTGCACGGCGTAGCTGCCGGCTTTATCCATCGGCTCGGCCGTGGCCACATAAGTATCAATGTCAGCGGCACTAAGAACAGCAAAGCGCACCTGTGATTCACTCAGCGCACTCGCTTCTACCACTCTATCTCCATCTTGCTCTGTGATCACTGTGACCGCCGATAGCACCCGATGTTCGCGGCCAGACAAGGCCATTAGCATCGCTCGAGCCGCCGCAGGACTAGTAGGTTTGCCGAGAATGTCTTGCCCCAACACGACGCTGGTGTCCGCTGCCAGCAAGGCGGCGCTGGCACGCTCTGCCTGCGGCACGCGACGCCAGCCAGCCCGTGCTTTCTCTGCTGCCATGCGCACGACATAGTCTGCCGCTGGCTCAGCTGGCCGAGGGGTTTCGTCAATATCAGGATGAATAAGTTGATGTACAGAGGCACCCAGAGTAGCTAGCAGCTCAGCCCGTCGTGGTGAGGCAGAGGCCAGCCAGAGACGGCGCATCAGCGCACCAGGAACTGCTGACGAACCGTACGCAGTAACGCATACAGCGGACGCCACAGCAGCGCACTGGCCACCGCACCCAACTGCATTAGTAGCGGACTGTAATGGCCTCGCCCAGTGGCATCCTGAACCAGATAGGACACCATAATGGATACCCCAACGAGTAAAAACACGACCAGGTTTTGCTGCCAAGGTGGAAATACACGCAGCCGCTTATGAGCGGCCTGAGCCAGCCAAGCCACCACGGCAAAGGCTAACGCGTGCTGGCCTAGTACAGCGCCCACCAGCACATCTTGAAACAGCCCGATAAAAAAGCCCCAAAAGACGCCAATCCGATAGGGCAGAGCGATGACCCAATAAATCAGCACCAACAGCAACCATTCAGGCCGAAACAGGCTCAACCGATCCGGCCACGGCAGCAACGACACCCACGCCGCTGCGAGGAAGGTCAAAACAATAATGCCGCTACCAGCAGGCTTAAGGTCACGGGCCATCTTAGCCGCCCCCCTGCTCTGTCTGTGCTGCCGGGTCTGACTCCAACTCTGCCGACAAATCCTGCGGCGCGCCTTCCACCAGCAAAACGTGGCTAGCACGGTCAATCCACGCCGCTGGGCGTGCTTCAACGGTCATAAATGGCTGGCCGGGCTCATGACTAACCGACATCACCGTCGCCACTGGATAGCCGGAAGGATAGCGGCGACCAAGGCCGGTACTAACAAGCAAATCACCCTCTGCAATGTCCGCGCTATCTGGCACATAAAGCAGGCGTAAGCGGTCAGGGTGGCCAGTGCCGGTCAAAATTGAACGGACACCATTACGATTTACTTTGACCGATAGCGCATGGGTGGCATCCGTAATCAGTAACACCCGTGAGGTAAAGGCGCCAACTTCCACTACTTGGCCGATTAAGCCATGGGAGTCCAGCACCGCTTGCCCTTTGAACAGCCGATCAGCCGTGCCTTTATTAACAATAATTTCGTGCCGATTCGGGTCTAGAGCGATACCCACTATTTCTGCCACCAACACTCGCGCGTCTAAACTGGCGGAGGAGTTCAACAGCTCACGCAAGCGTACATTTTCAGCTTCCAGTACCGCCAAGCGCTGGGAGCGCTGCTCTAACACCAGCAGCTTTCGGTCCAAGCGTTCGTTTTCTTCTTGCAGCTCTGAGCGCGAACGGGTTTGTTTACTGAGGCCGGAGAAAACACTGGCAGGAAGGTGGGCGAGGTATTGAATCGGGCCCGTAATAAAGCTCACCGGATAGCGCACATAGCTACCCCATGGACTACGCTGGTCAATAACAATTAATACCGTGGCCAGCACGATGGTCGCCAGCAAGCGATAGCTGGAGCGACCATGATTGTCGGAGAACAAACCGGCGATGGTGGGCCTCCGCGGCAGCCGAGCAGACGCTCGGTCAGATGTTGGTGATCAGATCAAGACCGCTGGTGTCCATGATCTCAAGCGCTTTGCCGCCACCTTCAGCGACACAGGTCAGCGGGTAATCGGCAACAATAACCGACAGACCGGTTTCCTGAGCTAGCAGCTTATCGATGTCGCGCAGCAGTGCACCGCCGCCGGTCAACATCATGCCACTGTCAGCAATGTCAGAGGCCAGTTCTGGCGGTGACGCTTCCAGAGCATTTTTTACCCCATTGACGATGGCCGCCAAGGGCTCACGCAGGGCTTCAAGAATCTCTTCACTGTTCAAAGTGAACTGGCGCGGCACCCCTTCTGCTAGGTTGCGACCACGCACATCAATCTCCAGCAGCTCGCCGCCGGGGAAGGCACAACCAATTTCTTGCTTGATGCGTTCTGCGGTGGACTCGCCGATCAGGCTACCGTACTCCTTGCGCACGAAAGCAACGATCGCCTCATCAAACTTATCACCACCGACCCGCAGCGACTGCGAGTAAACGATGCCATTGAGGGAAATAATGGCGATTTCAGTGGTACCACCACCGATATCCACCACCATGGAGCCTTTCGCTTCATGTACCGGCAAGCCCGCACCAATCGCTGCGGCCATCGGCTCTTCAATCAAAAACACCTCACGGGCACCGGCGCCGTAGGCGGAATCCAGAATCGCTTTGCGCTCCACTTGCGTGGATTGGCAGGGCACACACACCAATACCCGTGGCGCTGGTGGGAAAAAGCCGGTTTCATGAACGCGCTTGATGAAGTACTGAAGCATTTTCTCAGTTACTTCAAAGTCAGCGATAACGCCATCCTTCATCGGCCGGATGGCAGTAATATTGCCCGGTGTCCGGCCCAGCATGCGCTTGGCGTCGGTACCGACAGCGGCAACGCTCTTCTGCGCGCCCTGATGGCGAATGGCGACTACGGAGGGCTCATCGAGGACAATGCCGCGACCACGCACGTAAATCAGCGTGTTAGCCGTACCAAGATCTATAGATAGGTCGGTGGAAAACATCCCACGGATACGCTTAAACAGAGACATGACTGGGCAGATTCCTGATATTTCACACAAAAGACGGGTGTGCCCGCCACAATCGCGCAACTCTAACAATGGCATGGGGTTTCGGCAAGTAAAGTACGGGGCTAATACAGCACAACAGGTGCCTCTCAGGCCACATATATGGTAGTTTTGCCGCCTTTATCCACCCTGCTGGAGCCTTCTCAATGGCAATCGATCAGGACACTGTGTTGCAAGTCGCCCATCTGGCGCGCCTGCACGTCAGCACAGAACAAAGTGCCGCCCTCGCCGGCCGGCTCAATGACATTCTTAATCTGGTGGACCAGCTGCAGCAGGCCGATGTCGATCACATCGCCCCGCTAGCGCACCCACTGGATGCCGACCAACCGTTGCGTGACGACGTCGTTGAACCAGCGGATTTTCGTGACCGCGTACTGCCGCTGGCCCCCGCCAGTGAAGGCAGCTGCTTCCTTGTTCCCCGGGTGATCGAATGACCCTACATCAACTCTCTTTGACTGAATTAAAATCGCTGCTAGATGACGGCAAAGTATCGGCACGTGAGCTAACCGACCATTTTCTGGCGCGCATTGAAAAACTTGATGGCGAGCTGAATAGTTTTATCACTGTTACTGCTGAGCAAGCACGCCGCGAAGCCGACGCCGCTGATGCAGCCCGCAGCCAAGGCAAAGCGGGCCTGCTGAATGGCTTGCCGATCGCTCACAAAGATATTTTTTGCACCGACGGTGTGCGCACCTCCTGCGCGTCACGCATGCTGGATAATTTTATTTCGCCCTACGATGCCACCGTCGTGGAGCGTATGCGTAATGCCGGTGCCGTGATGCTTGGCAAAACCAATATGGATGAGTTCGCCATGGGCTCATCCAACGAAACCAGTTTTTATGGCCCAGTAAAGAACCCGTGGGATTTATCCCGTGTACCTGGTGGCTCTTCTGGCGGCTCAGCAGCAGCCATCGCCGGCCGTTTAGTGCCTGCTGCCACAGGCACTGATACGGGTGGTTCAATTCGCCAACCTGCCGCGCTGAACGGCATTACCGGCTTAAAACCAACCTATGGCAGCATCTCACGCTGGGGCGCAGTGGCCTTTGCTTCTAGCCTAGACCAAGCCGGACCGATGGCAAAAACCGCGGCTGACTGTGCGTTGATGCTGCAAACCATGGTCGGCCACGATATTAAAGATGCCACCAGCGTTGATCGTCCTGCGGACAACTACCTTGCTAATTTAGACAAGCCGTTGGCAGGCCTAACCGTTGGTTTGCCGGAAGAATTTTTTCCCGCCACGTTAGATGATCGCATTGCCACATTGGCGCGCGAAGCAGCGCGCGAACTGGAGCGCCAAGGCGCTAAAGTCGTTAGCGTTTCGCTGCCCAGCATCGGGCTGTCGGTACCTGCTTACTACGTCATCGCACCCGCAGAAGCGTCCTCTAACATGTCACGCTTTGATGGTGTTCGTTACGGTTATCGCTGCCAAGATCCGGTCGATCTAATGGATCTGTATAAACGCTCACGCAGTGAAGGCTTCGGCGCCGAAGTACAGCGTCGTATTTTGATTGGCACCTATGCGCTGTCACACGGTTATTACGATGCCTACTATGTGCGCGCACAAAAAGTACGCCGTCTTGTGCGTGATGACTTTGTTCGCGCCTTTGAAAAAGTCGATGTCATTCTTGGCCCCACTACACCCGAGCTGGCCTTTCCGTTAGGGGCGAAAAAGAATGCACCTCTGACCATGTACATGACTGATATTTTCACCATTGCCGCCAACCTTGCCGGCCTACCGGCACTGTCCATGCCTGCCGGCATGATTGATCAGTTACCCGTTGGCGTGCAGTTGATTGGCAATTACTTCCGCGAAGGGCAGCTACTTAATGTCGCCCATCGCTATCAGCAGGCCACTGACTGGCACCGTCAGGCCCCCGCCTTTGGAGGTGAATAATGAGTGCCTGGGAAACCGTTATTGGCCTAGAGATTCACGTTCAGCTGGCCACCAAAACAAAGATTTTTTCTGGCGCGAGCACTGCCTTTGGTGCCGAGCCCAACAGCCATGCCTCACTGATCGACTTGGCGCTGCCTGGTACCTTGCCAGCACTAAACCGAGAAGCCGTTAATATGGCGGCCAAATTTGGCCTTGCCATTGGTGCCGAGATCAATCGACGCTCGATATTTGAGCGCAAAAACTATTTTTATCCCGATCTGCCCAAGGGCTACCAAACCACTCAGCTAGCCGAGCCTATCGTTGGCGCCGGCAACTTTGAAATTGTCCTCGACGACGGCAGCCGCAAAATTGTGCGCATCCATCACGCCCACTTGGAAGAGGATGCAGGCAAGTCTTTGCATGAAGACTTTCACGGCATGACTGGCATTGATTTAAACCGCGCTGGCACGCCGTTGATTGAGGTGGTGACTGAGCCGGATATGCGTAGTGCTGAAGAAGCGGTTGCCTTCGCCCGCGCACTGCACAGTCTAGTCTCTGCTATCGGCATTTGTGATGGCGATATGTCACAAGGCTCGCTGCGTTTTGATGTCAATATTTCCATGCGTCGCAAGGGCGAGGAAAAGCTTGGCACACGCACCGAAACGAAAAACCTTAACTCATTTCGCTTTATGGAAATGGCCATCAGAAAAGAAGTCGAACGACAAATCGACATCCTTGAAGACGGCGGCAGCATTATCCAAGAGACCCGTTTATTTAACGGCGACACTGGCGAGTCGCGCTCCATGCGCAGCAAGGAGGATGCCAACGATTATCGTTACTTCCCCTGCCCCGACATGTTGCCAGTGGTGCTCACTGAAGCTCAGCTGGTTGAGCTAAAAAACAGCCTGCCTGAGCTGCCCCAGCAACGGCAAGGCCGCTTTATCGAGCAGTACGGCCTATCCGATTATGACGCCCGCATTTTGTCTGCTGACTTAGCTACCAGTGATTATTTTGAAGCAGTCACTAAGCAAAGTGGCGATGCAAAAATGGCTGCCAACTGGATCATGGGCGAGCTTGCTGCCAAGCTGAATGCGGAAGAAAAAACCATCGCTGACTGCCCTGTATCAGCGGCTCATTTAGCCGAGCTGATTGCACGTTTAAAAGACAACACCATCAGCTCAAAAATTGCCAAGCAAGTTTTTGAAGGCTGCTGGAATGGCGAAGGCAGTCCAGATCAGGTTATCGAAGCGCGTGGCTTAAAGCAGGTGTCCGATACTGGTGAACTACAGAAAATGGTTGACCAAGTGATCGCCGACAACGCCAGCCAAGCGCAAGCCTATCGTGATGCAGATGAAATCAAGCGCACAAAAATGTTTGGCTTTTTTGTTGGCCAGGCAATGAAAGCATCACGCGGCAAAGCTAACCCGCAGCAGCTCAATGAACTGCTGCAAAAAGCACTGAACAGTTGATATAAAAGAACCACTGCCAATACAGGAAGCGACAATGGAAACCCTACGCAACCGAGTCACCGTTGAGCTTCGCGACCAACTGGCTATCGTTAGCCTAAGTCGTGCAGAAAAATACAACGCCCTTGATTTGGACATGATGTATGCCCTGATTGAGGCGGCCAAACTAGTTCGGCGTCAGCGCCAAATCCGTGCCGTGATCATCCGTGGTGATGGCAATGCATTTTGCGCTGGCTTGGACTTTGCCACAGTGATGCGCAAGCCACTGGGCATCCTTCGTGCCTTCCTGCCTTGGCTGCGTAAGGACAACATTTTCCAGCGCATGTGCTTGGCTTGGCGTGACCTGCCGGTGCCGGTGATTGCGGTCACCCATGGTTATTGTTTTGGCGGCGGCATGCAGTTGGCGCTAGCTTGCGACTTTCGCTTTAGCAGCCCCGATTGCCAGTTTTCCATTATGGAAATTAAATGGGGTCTGATTCCAGACATGAGTGCTTCGGTTACCCTGCGTGAGCTACTGCCTGTAGACGTTGCTATGGAGCTGACCATGACCGGCCGCACCGTTGAGGCTGACGAAGCGCTGCAACTCCACCTGATCACACGCATTGATCCGCAGCCCATGGCTGCCGCCGAGCAGCTCGCAGCAGCCATTGCCGCACGCTCACCGGATGCCGTCCGCGCCAGTAAAATCTTATTTCGCAGCACCCGTAATAGCAGCGAACGCTGCGCGCTGGCCAAGGAGAGAAGGCTGCAACTTGGCATCCTGCTGGGCAGCAACCAGCGTGAGGCGGTACGTGCCAACTTTGAAAAGCGGCCACCAGTATTTCGTCCGCGCTAAGTTAATAGAAGTGCTCGCAGTGTGACCTGCGCCACAACCACAGCAGCAGGTTATCTGTTCCAGACCTGCTCGTTCGGTCATACTGATAGCCGTATGCAATCTTGGAGCCTGTGCCAAAATGATTTCACTCGCAGAGCCTACTCCCGGTTTTTCTGCTTTAATGCGGCAGTACAAACGTCTTGTTAACGAGCTGTTAGCGCAGCTCTCATTAACACCAGAAACTCTCTCGCTGGGCGCCAGCAATAACTTGCTCGACGCCGGCATGTCCGCAGGTAAAACCTATTTAGTCAAAACCGGCATGGTCGGCGTTCGCTCCATGGATCGACGCCTGTTCACTTGGGACGAAGGCGATCTGATCCTGCCAGATGCAGCGCCAGATGCCCCCGATAGCCTGCAGTATGTTTCTGAAGCGCCTGTTATTTTGCACTGTTTTGATACTTTGGAGCTGGTACGGGCCGCACTGGCCTCAGCAGAAAGCGCCCGCATCTGGACACGTCTGTTGATGACCCAGCAATCCATTGTGCTGCGCTTACTTACCGCTCAGTCTGATGCCGATCCACAAACGACACCGGGCTTTGCCTACTACCAACCAGGCGATGCCATTATTCAACAGGGCGACAGTCCAGATTACGTCTTCAGTTTATTTGAAGGCAGCGCAGATGTGCTGGTCGATGATGTGGTGGTCGGCGAGGTCGGTGAAGGTGAGGTACTAGGTGCAATGGCGTTGCTCACCCACTCGCCACGCTCCGCTACTGTTCGCGCCAAAACGCGCTGCTCGGTAGTTAAGGTGCCCAAGGATCAGTTTAAAACACTGATTCGTAGCAACCCAACCATGATTCATAGCCTGATGACGGACATGGCGAAGCAGATTAAAAAGTTGAATGAGAAAGTGGTGCAGCTGTCTCCCCATTAAGCTGGCAACACTGCCACCACTTTACAAGTACGACTTACACTGAGCGGCGCAATACAAACCACAACAAAGCGCCCGCACCAGTAAGGGCAAAGGCGAGCAGCACGACTGTTGCCCATAACCGCCAAGCCTTACTCTGTGACGGCACCACTGGCTGCGGCTCATCTACAGACTGAACCGCTTTGGCCACATCCTCATCCGTGATGGCTGCCAGCATGGGCTGGGTATCGTCCTCACTGGCACCTGCAGACTCCACTTGTGGCGGCGACTCTCCCGTCCAAGCACACACCAACTCGCGCCGTCGACGGCGAAATTCTGCTGGGCCAATGGCGCCGTTAGCAAAAGAGTTAGTCAGTACCAGCAACTCATGATTAACGCTCTCTACCGGCACCGTCATGCCACCTCCGGCTCAAGCACAATCACAGAGACATTATCGCGAGCACCATTCTGGACGGCCTGATCAATCAGCGATTGAGCGCAATCTGCAACATTGCCTTGGCTTAACGTGGCCGTGATATCGGCCGCAGACAACTCATTGTATAAGCCGTCGCTGCAAAGCAAAAAACGATCTGCTGGCAACACATCAAACATCACCACGTCGACCAGCAAAGTGGTAGCGCCACCAATGGCACGAGTAATGACGTTAGCATTAGGATGGGACTCGGCTTGCTCTGCCGATAAGACGCCGGCATCGACCAAGCTTTGCACCTGACTATGATCGCGCGACAGCGCGACAAGCTTGCCATCACGCAAGCGATAAAGACGTGAGTCTCCCGCCCACACACAGGCGCCATAACCTGGCCCCGCAAGCATCACCACAACGGTACTACCCATCATGCGGCCAGCAAACTCTTTGTCTGCGTGACTACGCATGGTGCTATTGGCGGCCACCAGAGCGTCTTCAACAGCGTCGATAAAAAGACTGAAATTATCCGGCCGCTGCAGCCGCGCTAGCGCATCGGTAATCATACGGCTAGCGACGTCACCGGCTTCATGACCGCCCATGCCGTCGGCAACCGCCCACAGAGCAATATCTGGCGCAGCCACCACCGCGTCTTCGTTATGCTTTCGCCGAACGCCCTGATCTGTGAGAGCGCAAAACTGCCAGTTCGCCACAATTCCCCCGCGGGTTATTTATTTTTCTGCCGTGGCATAAACTCGGCGCAATGGACGTCGCCAGTACCGCCGAACATTAACTGAATAACCTTAGCGCACCCGCTGCAGCAGCACCACACCCGCTAGCAAGCAAATTATTGCTGGCGCCAAGGCGGCCCACATGGGCGAGGCGTCATAGACCAAACTCACCTGACCAAAAAACTGCTGACCATAATGAAATGCCAAGCCAGCAAGAATACCTGCAGTCATCCGCAAACCCATACTCACTTGGCGTAAGGGGCCAAAAATAAAGGACACCGCCACCAGCACCATGCCCAATACACCCAGCGGCTGTGCCAGTCGTTGCCAAAAAGCCAGCATGTACTCACCGGCATTAATGCCCTGACGCTGTAAGTAGCGAGCGTAGTCATACACTTTGCTAACGGCCAAATACTTGGGCTCAAGGGTAATCACTGAGAGCACTTCTGGGGTCAGCTGGATACGCCATTGGCCGCTGTCTTCACGCCAGGTTTCGATATGGTCATCGAAGAGTCGGCTGCCACGTACATCTTCCAAAGACCACTCGCCATTTTGAAAAATGGCGCGGCTAATAAAACGAGTTTCTATCAACTGTTGCGATTCAATGCGGTAGCGGGTTATGCCATGCAGCACGCCGTTGGGCTCTACCGCACTGATATGAATAAACTCGTCTCCCTCACGGTGCCAAAGCCCGGAAAGACTCCCTAACGCTTCACCACCACTTTCCGCTAAAGCACGATTACTGCGGGCAATCTGTTCCGTATGGGGAGCCACATATTCAGCCACCAGCAAACCCATAACCAGTAACAAAATTGTCGGCCGTAATACCAGCCAGGCAATGCGCCCAGTGGACACCCCAGCTGCACGCATTACCGTTAACTCACCACTGTTGGCCAGCAAGCCTAGCCCTGCCAAGGCGCCCAGCAAAATGGCCATTGGCAAAAATTCTGCTATCCGACGCGGTAGTGTAGTAACGATAAACTGTAGCGCCTGCCAAACCTGGTAGTCGTTTCGCAGAGACTCCAACTCATAAACAAAACTGAAAAGACCATCGAGTAACATTAAAATGGCGATAATTAGCAGCACAGGAATCATCACCGCCCGCCAGATGTATTGACGTAATAAAGTCATGCTGGCCTCCGGCGTAGGTCCGCCCACCACAAGCGCAAACGATGCTCATTAAGTAACAGCACCACCACCAGCAAAGCGACCAGATGGATCCAGTACATATTGTCTTGCCAGCCCATCTCATCCACTGGCGTCTTCGCTAAACGACTGCGCATAACCAACAGCGACCCAACGTAACCCAGATAAGTCAGTAAGGCTGGAGCGATACGATTAAAACGCCCTTGCCGTGGACTGACCTGACTAAGCGGTACCGCCGCAATCAACATCATTGGCACCAACAATACCAGCGAGATACGCCATTGCAGTTCAGCCTGCACATCATTGCCCGGCAACGTCAGCAGTTCCAAGGTGGGCAAACTACGCACCTTAGGAGGGCGTGATACAGCGCGCTCCTCACCAAGCTTCACCATCGCCTCGGCAAATTCCACCCGCCGGTAATCTGGGTCACCCGGTGCACCTTGATATTGAAATCCATGCTCAAGGTTTAAGTAGGTCAGACCACCTTGTTCCACAATGCGCCCACGACCGGCCATCACTGTTACCAGTGAACCTGGACCATCATCACCGGCATAACGAAAATCAGAAATGAAAATATTTTCAAGCGCTTCCTCTTCTCGATTAAGAGATTCCGCATAAGCGGTGCGCATGCCTTCCTTATCGCCACGAGAGTGGAAACGGCCCGGCGTGAGCAACTCAAGCACCGAGCGTCCGCGCTGCTCTTCAAGCAGCCGAGCTACCTCTGTTTCTCCGTGGGGAGTAACATATAAACCAAATAGACCGACCAAAAAGGTGGTCACCGTCAACGGCGCAATCAAACTGCGCAAGATACTCGGCTGGCCAATGCCGCCGGCACTGAGCACGGCCATCTCACTATCTGAGTACATGCGCCCCAGTGCCAGCAAGATAGAAATGAACACACTAAGAGGTAGAATCAGCTGGAGAAACTCAGGCATCCGGTAGAGCATGACCACGATCAACACATCGGCCGAAATTTCACCGGTCGCTGCACTGGCGAGATACTTGATAAAGCGCCCACTGACTAGCACCATCATAAGCACGATGGTCACCACAACAGTGGTCGCTAGTAGCTGCCTATTGATATACCGGTGAAGAATCAAAACCTGTCCCGCCCTGTCTTGTTGCTGGGCATTGTAACCTAGGAGTTCCCATGGAGTACGCCATCAGTGGCAAGAACGTAGCCGTTCTAAAAACCGATTGTCTCATCCTGCCAATGGATGAAAAAACCACCCTACTGCCCGCTGATCTACCGGCAGACAGTGTCAGCCAAATTAAGCAGCTGATCAAAGATGGCGACTTTACCGGCAAGCGTAACAAAACATTTCTTATTACCCAGCCAGCAGGCCTAGCGGCGAAACGTTTGCTCTTGGTCGGCAGTGGTGAGCTACCGCTTTCGTCAGGTGCGTTCCTCAAGTTGGTCAGCAGTGCTGTCCAAGCGGTGAAAAGCACCGGTAGCCGTAGTGCCGCTTGGTCACTTGGCGACAACTTAATGAGCGAGCAGGACAGTCTGTGGCAGGTGCGCGAGGGCACCCGTGCGGTAGACGAAAGCCTGTATCAATTTGATGAGCACCGCAGCAAGCCCAAGCCTGCTAGTGCGCTCAACAGCTTTACCTTCGTCGCCGGCGGCAGCAAAACCGGCTTGCAAGAGGCGCTGCGCCAAGGCCAAGCCATCGCTGCTGGGGTCACCCTTTGCCGTGACCTTGGCAACCGTCCACCGAATTTCTGCTACCCGGTTCACCTGACTGAGCAAGCCAAAGCACTGGCGAAACAATATCCACAGCTGAAAGTATCCGTTATCTCCGAAGCTCAAGCCGAAAAACTTGGCATGGGTGCCTTCTGTGCAGTTGCCCGTGGCAGCGAGCGCGAAGGTCAAATTATTGTGATGGAATACAAAGGCGCTAAAGGTGCACCTGTGGCGCTAGTCGGCAAAGGCGTGACCTTCGATACCGGCGGCATTTCTCTCAAGCCCGGCGCTGGCATGGATGAAATGAAGTACGACATGGGCGGCGCGGCCAGTGTTTTAGGCACAGTAAAAACCGTCTGCGAACTGGCTCTGCCAATTCATTTAGTCGCCGTCATCGCTGCTGCAGAAAACATGCCCGATGGCCGTGCTTCGCGCCCGGGTGATATTGTCACTACCTTGTCTGGCCAAACAGTGGAGATCCTCAACACCGACGCAGAAGGCCGACTGGTATTGTGCGACGCCCTCACCTGGGTGCAGAAAAAACATAAACCCCATACGGTCATCGATATTGCCACCTTAACCGGGGCTTGCGTGGTGGCGCTGGGTAGCCATGCACAAGCGATCTACTCTAACGATGACGAGCTGGGTAAAGCACTATTGGATGCTGGCAATAAAACCATGGACCGCGGCTGGCCCATGCCGCTGTGGGAGGACTATCAAGAGCAGCTCGATAGTCCCTTTGCCGACATGGCCAACATCGGCGGCCCCAAGGCCGGCTCTGTCACAGCAGCTTGCTTTCTCGCGCGCTTCACCAAAGAAGTGAAGTGGGCGCATTTGGATATTGCCGGCACCGCTTGGGTTAGCGGTGGCATGCAAAAAGGCGCCACCGGCAGGCCGGTACCTTTGCTCACTCGCTACCTGATTGATCTGGCCGGCGCCTAAGTGACTGCCTGCTAGTCACGCGAGACCTAAGCCCGCAGGAGTATCAGTGCCAATCACCACTGGTATTCCTGCAGGGATCGCGGCAACCTTACTGGTAAGCAGCAGCATCAAGCCTTCTGAGTATTTGCCATGACTGATCCCAATAAGCCTGCCAACAAAAACACTGCAAAAGCACTGCTTGATGAGCTGTCCTCTATTCGCTCTTTGCTCGGTGGTGACGCACTCGCCGATGGCAATAAAGATGTCCCCCACTCATCTCTCCTCGATGATGAAGTGCCTCTACTTGAGCCGATTGAAAACACCGCAGCAGACGCAGGTGACGCCCACCAACAAATTCCCCTGCTAGGAAATGCTATAGCCGAAAAAGAACAGCCGGCTTCAGCCACTCATAAAGCGCTGACAGAACGAGAAAATCCATTCCTGCCACGCAAACCGCAGGGCCCAGCAACAGTGAGTCAGCCAAGCGACAGCACCCCAGCCACAACCAACCAGCCCGACGCTGCACACCTGCATGCACTGGTTGAACAAACACTGGCCGAGTGGCTACCCAAAATCGAACATGACCTGCGCCAGCGTTTATTGGCACTGCTGAAAAAACCTTCCTGAGCTTACTCCTGCAGCCAGCAATTATGGCGCTGCTTCGGTATAATCCCTGCCCTTGTGACCATCGCGACTTCGGGGCTTTTCATGGAAAAAACCTACCAACCAGACGCTATTGAACTGCGCTGGTACGAGCATTGGGAAAAAGCTGGATATTTCGCGCCACAAGGCGACGGCAAACCCTACTGCATCATGATTCCGCCACCCAATGTCACCGGCTCCTTGCACATGGGGCACGGTTTCAATAATGCGGTGATGGACACCCTGATTCGCTATAACCGCATGAAAGGTCAGCGCACCCTGTGGCAGATGGGTACCGACCATGCCGGTATTGCCACACAGATGGTGGTCGAGCGCCAATTGGCCGCCAAAGGTGAATCGCGCCACAGCTTGGGCAGAGAAAAATTTCTCGAAGAAATATGGCAGTGGAAATCAGAGTCTGGCGACACCATTGGCCGTCAGCTACGCCGCCTTGGCTCATCATTAGACTGGTCGCGTGAACGCTTCACCATGGACGAGGGTTTATCCCAAGCCGTGCAAACTGCGTTTATTCGTCTGTTCGATGAAGGCCTCATTTATCGCGGCAAGCGCTTAGTCAATTGGGACCCACAGTTCCACACTGCCATTTCAGATCTAGAAGTAGAAAACAGCGAAGAAGCCGGTCACATGTGGCACTTCCGCTACCCTCTCAGTGATGGCTCTGGCCACTTAGTGGTTGCCACCACTCGTCCAGAAACCATGCTCGGCGATACCGCTGTCGCCGTCGACCCAGAAGATCCGCGCTACCGCGACCTGATCGGCAAGATGGTGCGCCTACCGCTCACAGATCGAGAAATTCCGATTATTGGTGATGACTACGTTGACCCAGAGTTCGGTTCTGGTTGCGTCAAAATCACCCCGGCCCACGACTTCAATGACTACGAAGTAGGCAAGCGTCATAACCTGCCGATGATCAACATCCTGACCCGCGATGCCAGCCTGAATGACCAGGTGCCAGAGGCTTATCGCGGACTCGATCGCTTTGTTGCCCGTAAGAAAATTGTCGACGACCTTGATGCTCTTGGTCTGCTTGAAAAAATTGACGAACACAAATTGATGGTGCCACGTGGCGATCGCTCTGGTGCCGTGATTGAGCCCTTCCTCACCGACCAGTGGTTTGTCAGCATCGCCTCACTGGCAGAACCTGCCATCAAAGCAGTAGAAGACGGCGACATTCAGTTTGTCCCGAAACAGTACGAGAACATGTACTTCTCGTGGATGCGCGACATTCAAGACTGGTGCATCTCTAGGCAGCTGTGGTGGGGCCACCGTATTCCGGCTTGGTATGACGATGCCGGCAATATTTATGTAGGCGAGGATGAAACCACAGTACGACAGAAGTATTCACTGGATGAGCGTGCACTGCATCAAGATGAAGACGTGCTCGACACTTGGTTCAGCTCAGCATTGTGGACCTTCTCCACCCTTGGCTGGCCAAATGACACCGAGGACCTGAAGCAATTCCACCCCACCGATGTGCTGGTCACCGGCTTCGATATTATTTTCTTCTGGGTTGCCAGAATGATCATGATGACGCTGAAATTTACCGGCCAAGTACCATTCAAGAAAGTGTATGTGCATGGCCTCGTCCGTGATGCGGAAGGCCAGAAGATGTCGAAGTCGAAGGGCAACGTACTCGACCCGCTCGACTTGATCGATGGCATTGATTTGCAAGCGTTAGTAGATAAGCGCACCGCTGGCCTAATGCAGCCGCAGATGGCAAAGAAAATCGAAAAGCGTACGCAAAAAGAATTCCCCGAGGGCATTCAGAGCTACGGCACCGATGCACTACGCTTCACTTTCTTGTCACTGGCCTCTACCGGCCGTGACATCAAGTGGGACATGGGCCGTATCGAAGGCTATCGCAACTTCTGCAATAAGATTTGGAACGCCGCGCGCTACGTATTAATGAATACAGAAGGGCAAGACTGCGGTCTGAGCTCGGAGAGTGAGGTTAAGCTTTCGCTGGCCGACCGCTGGATTCTCTCGGCACTGCAGCGCGCTCAGCAAGAAGTCATCGATGGTCTGGAGCAGTTTCGTTTCGATCAAGCGTCCCATGCCACCTATGAATTTATCTGGGATCAGTACTGCGACTGGTATCTGGAACTGTCCAAACCAGTGCTCTACGGCGACGACTATAGTGAAGCAGAAAAACGTGGCACCCGTCGCACTCTGGTGACCGTGCTAGAGGCGATTCTTCGTCTTGCTCATCCGTTTATGCCGTTCATTACCGAAGAGATTTGGCAGCGTGTTGCGCCATTAGCGGGCACTCAAGCAGACACCATCATGCTCGCCCCCTTCCCGCTGCCGCAGCCGGACTTAATCGACAGTGTGGCCGAAGCAGATGCGCAGTGGCTCAAAGAAGTCATCGCCGCCATTCGTAATATTCGCGGTGAGATGCGCATCCCCCCAGGTAAAGCGCTGCCGCTTTATTTGCATAACGGTGGCGAGCAAGACCGTCGCCGTCTGGATGAAAACCGCCACTTTCTCTCTCGCTTAGCCAAGCTAGAAAATATTGTTTGGCTGACACCCGAGCAGTCTGCCCCACCGTCAGTTACGCAACTGGTCGGGCGCATGGAAATTCTGGTGCCCATGGCAGGCTTAATCGATAAGGCCGCAGAGCTCGACCGTTTGGGTAAGGAAGTGCAGAAGCTAAAGCAGGAAGTTAGCCGAGCGGACGCGCGCTTAAAAAACCCTGGCTTTGCCGACCGTGCACCCGCCGACGTGGTGGCGAAAGAACGGGAGAAACTCAATGAGTACCGTTCACAGCTAGCTAAGCTGGAAGAGCAGGCAGAGAAAATTAAGTATCTGTAATGAGGGCCCAGCCCTCTGTCTCTTATAAAAAGGGAGCACGACAATGGCGCTGGTCGATGAGAGACGTGGACGCATTCTAGCCGCCGCCCAAGAGGTCTTTGCCGAACACGGCTTTCGCTCAGCAGATGTTAAAACCATCGCCGTGCAGGCTGGGGTCGGCAAAGCCACCATCTACAAGTTCTTCGATTCAAAAGAAGCGCTGCTGCTCACTATCGTGGAAGAAAACCTTAACCATATCCGTGACATCGTGCTTAAACACCTGATCAGCAACAAGCCGCCGCTGCAGCGTTTGCGCGCTGTCTGCTTAGGGGTTGCCCAATTTCTTGTTGCTAATCGTGAGTTTAGCCGCGTACTAATCCAAGAAGCAGGTGAATTCGCGGGCGATATCCAACGCCAACACCTTTCGATGGTGGAGCACTACCTGCCGCTGGCAGAGGTGTTTTTCAGTGAAATGAAGAAGGACGGTTACTTCACCGCGCTTGATACTCGCGCCACCATGCAGCTCATGGTTAACGTACTGATTGGCGCCACCTACACTTGGGCATTGACCGGCGTTGGTGATCTTGAGGAGCAAGCAGTGTTGTATATGGATGTACTGATACAGGGCCTGAAGGCCCCTCTCTAACCTTCCCCTCGCTTTAAAGCGAAGGCTGCGCTGATAGCTTTGACCAGTCTGCCTGCCCCGACAAGATCGCCTCCGCAATACCAGTCATAATATTTTTATAATGAGTAACTGTCTCTGCCGAGCAATCCGTATTGCTGAGCAGATACAGTGAATAACTTTCTAGCGTCCAGATCAGCGTCAGATAAACTAACTTATCCAACTCTCGCCCGGTCACTCGCTGCATCTCCGCTCGCATTACCTCTGCCACTGCCTTGTAAGCTGTATCCCGATGAGGAGCCAGTACGGAGTCAGCTCGGCGCGCCTCTTCCATCATCAAACGAATAATCGGTCCAAGGCTAAGGTGATAATCAAAGTAGATATTACAGCTACTACGCACCACCTCACTGAGCGAACGGGAACGCTCTGACTCACGCCGAAAGCGCAAAATCATATTCTCGACAGAAATCTGGTAAATACTCTCCAGTACATCAAACTTATTACGAAAGTATTTATAAAAAGTGCGGCGTGAAATTTTGGCTGCGTCTAATAAGTCCTGCACCGTAGTGCGCTCAAGACCACGGCGAGAAAACACGGCAATGGAGTGGATCAGAATCTCGGTGCGGGCATGGGCCCGACCAACAGCACTCTCATCATGCTGTGCATTCAACACCCGATTAATAATTTCTCGGATTGCATCAAGCTCGTACAGAGGGGTTGCTGAAGTCATGGATGAACACCGTGTTTACCTTGACCGGAAAGATTACCTTGAGTGTCGCAGCGAGTACAGAGCCGGCAGCTAAAAGAGCCCAGCAGATTTATTTTTCCCATAAAAAAACCCTCACCGCGTGTGCGATGAGGGTTTCTTATTTAAATGCCTGACAATGACCTACTCTCACATGGCGAATGCCACACTACCATCGGCGATACACCGTTTCACTTCT
>Ga0209075_1000704_pt1 | contig 32302 bp, 26 predicted proteins | sample Stecom2011_FD_187523 | JGI IMG/M metagenome (GOLD analysis project Ga0209075, IMG submission 187523) | Agricultural soil microbial communities from Utah to study Nitrogen management - Steer compost 2011 (SPAdes) (version 2) | ecosystem: Environmental > Terrestrial > Soil > Agricultural land...
TGATTGGTGGTACGGCAGGGCGTACTACGCTGAATGGTGAAGGCTTGCAGCATCAGGATGGGCACAGCCATGTTCTGGCGAACACCATTCCCAACTGTAAGGCTTACGATCCGGCCTACGGCTATGAAATGGCTGTGGTAATTCATCGCGGTTTGAAGGAGATGTTTGAAGAGAACAAAAACGTTTTCTACTACATCACCATGGAAAACGAGAACTATGAACAGCCGGCCATGCCCAAGGGTTGTGAAGAAGACATCATCAAAGGCATGTACAAGTTCGAATCTGTTGAAGTGAAAGGCGGCAAGAAAAAGCTGCGTGTACAGCTATTGGGTGCAGGCGCCATTCTCAATGAAGTGCGGGCCGCTGCTCAGATGCTGAAAGACGACTGGGGTGTTGCCTCGGATGTCTGGAGTGTGACCAGCTTTAACGAGCTTGCCCGTGATGGTCAGCACGTGGAACGCTGGAACTTGCTGCACCCGGATGACAAAGTCCGCAAGGCCCATGTCACTCAGTGCCTGGAAAACCAGGTAGGCCCGGTCGTCTCGTCGACAGACTACATCAAGCTGCACTCCGAACAGTTGCGGGCGTTTATCCCCAAAACATTCCTGACATTGGGTACAGATGGTTTTGGTCGCAGCGATACTCGCGAGAAGCTGAGAAGCTTCTTCGAGGTGGATCGTTATTACGTAACGGTTGCTGCTCTGTCTGCCTTGGCGAAAGATGGCGAGGTCAAGCAGGAACAGGTTCTTGAAGCCATGCGCAAGTACGGTATCGATCGTAACAAAACGAACCCGGCGCACTGCTAAGGAGACCGTCATGAGCGAACAGGAAATCAAGGTTCCCGATCTCGGCGGGGCAGATGAAGTTGAGATAATTGAGATTCTGGTAAGTGTCGGCGATTCGGTGGAGGCAGAGGACTCGATTCTGACTGTTGAAACTGATAAGGCCTCCGTAGATTTGCCATCCCCTGGTGCCGGTAAGATCACCAAGCTTTCCGTGAAGGTTGGAGACAAGGTGAAAGAAGGCGACGTGGTGGCGATGATGGACGCGGAAGGCGCCGCTGGCGGAGCGGAGGATGAGCCGGAAGCGAAAGCAGAAAGTGGCGCCAGTTCCGAGGACAAATCAGAGCCTGAAAAGAGCAAGCCGGAGCCGAAGAAAAAGTCTGGCGGCTCCCGCAAGGAAACGGTGCTGGTTCCGCCTCTGGATGGGATGGAAGAAGTGCCGGTTATCGAAGTCAACATATCTGAAGGCGATACCATTGAGGTAGATGCATCTTTGGTGACGGTTGAATCTGATAAGGCATCCATGGATATACCGTCACCTTATGCTGGCAAAGTGGTAAAGGTTCTGGTTGCCGAAGGTGACAAGCTTTCAGAGGGTGACAAACTTCTGGAGATGACGGTTGCCGACGACGGTGATGAAGAAGCTGAAGAGCAGAGCGAAGCATCGTCAGGCTCCAGCCAGGATTCGAAGCCTGAGCCCAAGTCAGAGGGAGCACCACCGAAAGAGCCGGAGGTGCAGCCGCAAAGTTCAACCTACGAGCCACCCTCACCGGGTGCCAGAGTTCATGCTGGCCCGGCTGTGCGCAAACTGGCTAGAGAGCTGGGTGCAGATATGACTCGCATCAAAGGATCTGGCCCGAAAAGCCGGATTCTGAAAGACGATGTGAACGACTATGTGAAAAGTCAGCTGCAACAGACTCAGCAGGGAGGCTCGGGCGCTGGTACTGGATCGGGAATACCGGGTGTGAAGCTGCCAGATTTCAGCCAGTTCGGCGACATAGAGCGAGAGCCTATGTCACGGATGATGGCGGTTACTGCCAGCAACATGCAGCGTAGCTGGCTTAATGTGCCCCACGTAACCCAGTTTGAGGATGCGGATATCTCCGATATGGAGGCATTCCGAAAATCCCAGAAAGCGGCGGGTGAGAAGAAGGGCGTGAAGATGACGCCTCTGCCGTTCATTCTGAAGGCCTGTGCAACGGCACTGGCCGAGCTGCCACAGTTCAACGTGTCTCTTGATATGGAGCGCAAAGAAGTGGTTCACAAGCAATACATTCACATTGGTATTGCAGTGGATACACCCAATGGGCTGATGGTTCCGGTGATTCGTGATGTGGATCAGAAGGGGCTGTGGGAGCTCGCAGCAGAAAGTGCCGAGCTTGCCCAGAAAGCCCGTGACAGGAAGTTAAAACCTGCAGAAATGCAGGGTGCCTGTTTCACCATCACAAGCTTGGGCGGTATCGGTGGTACGGCATTCACGCCGATTGTGAATTCGCCGGAGGTAGCGATACTGGGGATTTCCAGAGCGGCTATGAAGCCTGTGTGGGATGGAAGCGAGTTTCAGCCAAGGCTGATGCTGCCGCTGTCTTTGTCCTACGATCATCGTGCCGTGAATGGCGCTGATGCGGCGCGCTTTACCTCGCTGCTCAGTCAGCTACTAGGGGATATTCGTACCCTGTTGCTCTAAGCTCTGGTAGGTTGATAACGTTGAATCCGCCTTCAGTCTTCCTGGCTGGGGCGGATTTTTTGTATTCTGTCACTATAAAGTGATTCAGAGACCCATCAGAGATGCTCGTCATGAACCCCGCTGAAGTTCTTTCCAAACCGCTAAAGCTCAAGAACGGATCCGTTATTCCCAATCGCTTCGCCAAGTCTGCCATGAGTGAGGCTCTGGGCACGATTGACAACCGGGCTACCCAAGAACTGGTTACGCTCTACCGCACCTGGGCTGCAGCCGGCAAGGTGGGGGGTAAGCAGATCTGGATGCAGCTGAACCATCCGGGTAAACAGATCCCGAAGATGCTCAACAAGGCGCCGGTGTCGCCGAGTGCTATCCCGTTCCGCAAGGAAATGCAAAGCATGTTCGGCACGCCCAGAGCACTCACCGGGCCAGAAGTTGAGGACATTGTTCAGCGGTTTGCCCGCAGTGCCGCCATTGCCGAGAAGGCAGGATTTGATGGCGTGCAGATCCACGGCGCTCACGGGTATCTGGTAAGTCAGTTTTTGTCGCCGCACCACAACCAGCGCACGGATGAGTGGGGCGGATCCGCAGAGAAACGGATGAGGTTTGTGCTTGAAGTTTATCGAGCGATTCGTGCGTCAACTCAACCCGGTTTTTGCGTGGGTATCAAATTGAACTCGGCGGATTTTCAGCGTGGTGGTTTCACCGAGGAGGAGTCCCTGGCGGTTATCGATGCTCTGGCGAGCGAGGGAATTGACCTGGTTGAGATCTCAGGGGGCAATTACGAGAGCCCTGCCATGGCGAAGGGAACCAATAAAGGCAAAGGGGATGGAGACGTAAAGCAGAGCACCCTGGCACGGGAAGCATACTTTCTGGCATTTGCAGAGAAGGTGCGCAAGCGCGCGGATGTGCCTTTGATGGTTACCGGGGGCTTTCGTACCAGCGAGGGTATGGCCCATGCTCTGGCCTCCGGAGCAACGGATCTGGTGGGATTGGCCCGGCCGCTTGCAGTGGAGCCGGATCTGCCAAACCGGGTCATGTCGGGGGAAGCCTTTACCAGCCTTGTAAAACCGATCAAAACCGGTATCAAGTCAATCGACAACATGGCGTTGATGGAGGTGAGCTGGTACGCGCGCCAACTTGGGCGCATGGGCAATGGCAAGCCGCCTCGACAGCACGACCGGGGGCTGTGGTCACTGGTTGAAGTACTGGGTGTAATGACAACCAGGGGCGTCAGAACCCGGTTGCGCGCTGGTGAATAGGTCCGAAATTATGAGCACAGAATTGAACCTCGCCGCTGTTATCTACGACAACGACGAGCAGCCCGTGGATAAACTGCTGCACATGGTCGCAGCGACACTGAACCAGCGTGGTGACAGAACCGCCGGTCTGGCGATGGTATTGAATGAACAGGGCCTGCGCCGAGCGCCAATGGCGCTTCAGGATCTGGAAACCGGCAAGGAATATTCCATTGCCCAGAACCTGGGGAAGGAGTCGCAATCCTGTTGCCTCGACCCGCACGGGCTTGCGGATGCAACCAAGGTGTTGCGAGCGTTACTGAATCAGCCGCCGCGGCTGGCTGTTGTGAATCGGTTTGGGCAGCAGGAAATAGATGGCAAAGGCTGCCGCGCAGAGATTATTCAGTTGCTTGATGCTGGTATTCCGGTTTTGACGGTGGTCAAGCGCAAGTTCCTTTCCCAGTGGCATGAGTTTGGTGGTGGCCAGGCAATAGACCTGCCTTTTTCAGAAGAGGCTGTGTTGCAGTGGTGTGACGGAACTTTACAGCGGCGATAGCGCCAGATGTGCTGAGGCATCAAGTGGCGTAGTATAAGTGACTGATCCGCACACCTACTTACTTGCCTACGCCGGCAACTCTACTATTTTTATAGGCTTAACTGCTTTTCCGAGAGAGATCTATGAACAAAGAACCTGTCAGCCGAGAACTGTTTGATGAAGTTATGGTCCCCAACTACGCACCGGGTTCTATCATTCCCGTGCGAGGCGAGGGTTCCCGGATTTGGGATCAGGACGGCCGCGAGTTTATAGATCTTCAGGGTGGCATTGCCGTGAGCTGTCTCGGGCATTCGCATCCCGGGCTGATTGGTGCATTGATGGAGCAGGCAGAGAAAATCTGGCACCTCTCTAACGTGATGACTAACGAGCCGGCTTTGCGTTTAGCCAAAACTTTATGCGATCTCACGTTTGCCGAGCGAGTGTTCTTTGCCAACTCCGGTGGTGAAGCCAACGAAGCGGCGTTCAAGCTGGCACGTCGTTATGGCTGGGAGCACACAGGCCCGGAGAAGCACGAAATTATCTCCTTCAAGAACGCCTTCCACGGCCGTACCTTGTTCACCGTGAGTGTGGGCGGACAGGCAAAATACCTGGAGGGATTTGAGCCTGCGCCAGGTGGTATTCACCACGCAGACTTTAACGACCTGGAATCCGTCAAAAAGCTGATCTCCAAGGCGAAGACCTGCGCTGTGGTTGTGGAGCCGATTCAGGGTGAAAGCGGTGTGGTTCCGGCTGACCCTGAGTTTCTGGAAGGTTTGCGCAAGCTCTGTGATGATAACAATGCCTTGCTGATTTTTGATGAAGTGCAGTCTGGAGTAGGCCGTACAGGCCATTTGTATGCATATCAGATGTACGGTGTGGTGCCTGATATTCTTACCAGCGCCAAAGGTTTGGGCGGTGGTTTCCCGGTAGCCGCCATGTTGACCACGGCAAAAGTGGCAGCCAGCCTTGGTATTGGCACCCACGGCAGCACCTATGGCGGCAATGCGCTGGCCTGTGCCGTTGCCCAGAAGGTACTCGATACCGTGAGCCAGCCCGAGATCCTGAAAGGCGTTAAGGCCCGCGCTGATCACCTGCGTAAAGGCATGATGGATATTGGCAAGCGTTATGATGTCTTCAGTGAAGTGCGCGGTGAGGGGCTTTTGCTGGGTTGTGTGCTGACTGAAAAATGGAAAGGCAAGGCGAAAGAGTTTCTCAACGCTGGCCTGGATGAAGGTGTGATGGTGTTGATTGCTGGCGCTGATGTGATTCGGTTGGCACCTTCGCTGATCATTCCGGATACTGATATTGATGAAGCGCTTGAGCGTTTCGAAGCGGCGGTGAAGAGACTGACTGCCTAGGAGATCTTATGTGGTTGGTACGTCCGGCACTACCGGATGACGTGAACCAGATACTGGAAATTGCAGGCGCGGCTGGTTCAGAAACCGCCCGCCTTTCATCCACGCTGCCCCGGCAGCGTGAAGCCCTTGCCGAAAAAATAAAACACTCGCTTACTTCTCTCGCCGGTAAAACCATTGCTGGCGGCCCATTGCCAAGATTTCTGTTTGTTCTGGAAGATACCGCCACTGGCAGGGTTCACGGCGCAGCTGGTATCGATGCCCGCGCGGGCAATGGTCAGCCGTTTTATAACTACCGCCGTGATGCATTGATTCACGCCTCCCACGAACTTGGCATATCAAGCCGCGTAGACGTTCTCTATCCCAGCCACGGATTGACCGATCACACACTGCTGTGTTCGTTTTCCATTACCCCGGAATTGCGCAACACGGAAGCCTTTGAACTCTTGTCGAGAGCCCGAATCCTGTTCATTGCCGGGCATCGCGACTGGTTCACCCAGCGCGTTGCAGTGGAAATTCAGGGCGTTCAGCATGCAGATGGCAGCGTGCCATTCTGGGACAGCCTGGGGCGTCACTTTTTCAATATGGACTTTGAAACGGCGGACCAGCACTCGGGTGCGCTCAGTAAAACCTTTATTGCGGAGCTTATGCCGCCGCATCCTGTGTATGTCACTTTGCTTTCCGAGGCAGCGCAGGAGGCGTTAGGGCAGCCCCATGAACTGACAGTGCCAAACCTTGAACTGCTACAGAGAGAAGGGTTCCAGGCCGGCTGTTATCTGGACATTTTTGACGGCGGGCCAGTGCTGGAAGCGCGCACTGATGCCTTACACACGCTGGTGACCAGCCAGCTCAAAGCTCTCCATGGTGCTGTGGGTGATGCTGACGATGGAGGTGGGGATCTTTGCCTGATTGCAGCGGGTGACGGCGCCGGATTCCGTTGCACTCTGGCCCGCGCAGCCGGCACGCTTGAGGGTACCCTTAAGGTACCTGTGAAGGTCTGGAGTTTACTGGAGAAGACCGCTGGTGATGAAGTGAGGGTAGCGCCATGTTAGTCATCCGACCGCTCCAGCAAAGCGATCTTGAAGATCTCTATACTATGGCGCAGAGAGCGGGCAAAGGACTGACTTCGCTGCCAGCCGACCGGGACATGTTGCAGCGTAAAATTAACCAGGCACAGGAAACCTTCAATCAGCGCTGTGCACCGGAAGCGGGCCTGTACCTGTTTGCCCTGGAAGATACAGATACTGGCAAAGCTGTAGGGATTAGCGGTATTCAGGCCCGTGTGGGCCTGGATGAGGTGTTTTATAACTATCGGCTCAGCGTTACCGTAAACGCCTCCAAAGAGCTGGGTGTGCATGTGCGTACGCCCACACTGCACCTTTCAAACGATATGACAGACACCAGCGAGATATGCTCGTTGCTGCTATCCAGCGATTACCACGGCGGTGGCAATGGTCTGCTTTTGTCCCGTTGTCGCTTCATGTTTCTTGATGAGTTTCGAAAGCACTTCTCTGAAAAAGTATTTGCAGAAATGCGCGGCGTGTCTGATGAGCAGGGAATGAGCCCGCTTTGGGATGCGCTGGGCAGCAAATTTTTTGATATGGAGTTTATAGAAGCCGACATGCTGTCCGGGCTTGGCAATAAATCGTTTATTGCTGAGCTGATGCCCAAGTACCCAATTTACCTGCCCATGTTGCCGGATTCGGCCCGGGCAGTTATTGGGCGGGTTCATGGCAATACGGCTCCGGCGCTCACCATGTTGAAAGCCGAAGGATTTAACTTTAATGGCATGGTCGACATCTTTGATGGTGGCCCGGTAGTTGAGGCATTCGTGCACACCATTCGCACAGTTCGGGACAGCTTCAACCGCTATGCCTCGGTGACCCGCAAAGCCATTGATCTTGATGTGCCAGCTGATAAGCGGGTGATGATTTCCAATCGTTCGTTCCGTAACTTCCGGGTAACAACGGTGCCGGCCAGTTGCGTTGGCATAGATACGGTCAGTCTGCCACCGGAAGTGGCAGAGGCCTTGCAAATCGAATCTGGCGATCCGGTTCGGTTGGCGCCTCTTAAGGAAAGGTCTCAGGCACCGGCAAAGGCCGCAAACTAAAAACTTATTATTCCAGCAGCAGGAGAGTTAGTGATATGGCAAACCTGACAGGCGAACTGTTTATTGGCGGGCTTTGGCTTCAAGGCCATGGCGCCGCATTTGAGTCTGTTCAGCCCGTTACCGGTGAGGCCGTATGGGAAGGCACCGGCGCGAGCCTGGCCGATGTGGATGCAGCCGTGCGGAGCGCGCGGGACGCCTTCCTGAAATGGCGACGCAAGAGCTTTGCCGAACGCCTGGCGGTTTTTGAAGCTTTTGCTGAGTTGCTGGACGCAAACAAGGAAGATCTGGCCCACCAGATTGGCCTGGAAACCGGCAAGCCCCTGTGGGAGTCCCGCACGGAAGTGGCTGCCATGGCGGGCAAAATCGGCATTTCGGTGAAAGCCTATAATGATCGCACCGGGCATTCTGAATCGGATGTCGCCGGTGGTCATGCAGTACTTCGCCATAAGCCCCACGGAGTGGTTGCTGTATTTGGCCCGTACAACTTCCCCGGCCACCTCCCTAATGGCCATATTGTGCCTGCACTGTTGGCGGGCAATACGGTTGTATTCAAACCCAGTGAGCTGACCCCCGGCGTGGCGGAACTGACGGTTAAGTTGTGGGAAAAGGCGGGACTGCCGGATGGTGTAATCAACCTGGTTCAGGGTGCTGCGGATACAGGCAAGTCGCTTGCGGGCCACCCTGCAATTGATGGTTTGTTCTTTACGGGTAGCTCAACGGTAGGCCATAAGCTGCATGAGCAACTTGGCGGTCAGCCGGAGAAGATCCTTGCCCTGGAAATGGGCGGCAACAACCCGCTGATTGTGCAAGATGTTTCGGATGTTGATGGCGCGGTCCATCACGCTCTGCAGTCCGCATTTCTGTCTGCTGGCCAGCGTTGCACTTGCGCGCGAAGGTTGCTGGTTCCAAAAGGCGCGAAGGGCGACGAGTTTCTGGATCGCCTTGTGACTGTGTCTGCCCGTATCCAGGTGGGGGAGTTTGATGACAAACCCCAACCGTTTATGGGGTCGGTAATCTCCGCACAGGCGGCGGAAAAGCTTTTGGCGGCTCAGGCCAGCATGCTCGAAAAAGGCGCAATATCGCTATTGGAGATGAAACAACTCAAGCCAGATACCGGCCTTCTTTCTCCGGGCATTGTGGATGTAACCGGGTTGGAACTGCCGGATGAGGAGTTCTTCGGGCCCCTGTTAACCGTCTACCGGTACAAGAGTTTTGATGATGCCCTGGAGCTGGCTAACAACACCCGTTATGGGCTTTCTGCCGGCTTGCTTTCAGACGACAGAAAGCTCTACGAACGATTACTGGAAGAGGCAAGGGCGGGCATTGTTAACTGGAACCGCCCTCTGACTGGCGCCAGCAGTGCCGCACCCTTTGGAGGCGTAGGCGCCAGCGGAAATCATCGGGCCAGTGCCTACTATGCGGCTGATTACTGCGCCTGGCCTATGGCCTCTCTTGAAGCGGGCAAAAGTGAAGTGCCGGAAAGCTTGTCGCCGGGCCTTAACTTCGATTCCTGATAGGCAACGTTGAGTTTTATTCCCTGAATCCGGATGGACGGAATTCCCAGACATGGCAAAACATGCGGTAGAAGCAAACTTTGATGGCCTGGTTGGCCCAACCCACAATTATGCGGGCCTGTCCTGGGGCAATGTTGCATCGAAGTCCAATGTGAATGCGCTATCCAACCCCCGGGAAGCTGCGCTTCAGGGGTTGGCGAAAATGAAGCGCCTGGCAGATCGGGGCTACGTTCAGGGTGTATTGCCACCCCATGAGCGCCCTCATATACCTTCTCTGAAAGCGCTTGGGTTCAGCGGCACGGATGCACAAATTCTGGCGCGAGCAGCCAAATCCAGCCCGTCGATCTTGGCGGCTGTGGCCTCGGCTTCGTCCATGTGGACAGCTAATGCGGCTACGGTTTCACCCAGTGCCGATACAGACGACCACAGGGTGCATTTCACCCCCGCCAACTTGAGCGCCAAGTTCCATCGCTCCATTGAGCACAGGGTAACTGGCCGCATGCTCAAATCTATCTTCGCGGACGAAGGGTATTTTGCCCATCACCCGGCGCTGCCTTCGGTCAGTCACTTTGGTGATGAAGGCGCAGCCAACCACACCCGTCTTTGCGGCGGATATGGTGACCCGGGGGTGGAGCTATTTGTGTATGGCCAGATTGCATTCAACGAGCAAGCACCGGCTCCGAAAAAATACCCGGCCCGGCAGACTCTTGAGGCCTCACAGGCTATCGCCCGCCTGCACGGCCTGAAAGATGGGCATCTGGTATTTGCTCAACAAAACCCGGCAGCCATTGATGCGGGAGTGTTTCATAACGACGTTATCGCGGTGGGTAACGGTAATACGCTCTTCTATCACGACCTGGCGTTTCTTGATGAACAGCGGGTGTTGTCAGATATTCGTGCCCGGTTGACTGGCGCTGAGCTGGAGGCTGTTCGTGTAAGCAGTGCGGAAGTGCCTGTTTCAGACGCGGTGGCTTCTTACCTGTTCAACAGCCAGTTGCTGAATACGCCCGATGGCATGTTGCTGGCGGTTCCGGGGGAGTGCAGGGAAGTGCCCTCTGTGAGCAAGTACCTCGATAAGCTGCTGGCCTCTGGCGGGCCTATTACCTCGGTGGAAGTGCTTGATGTGAAGCAGTCCATGCGCAATGGCGGCGGCCCTGCTTGCCTGCGTTTGCGAGTGGTTCTGAATGACGACGAACTAAAGGCCATGCATCGGGGCGTGATTCTGACCGATGCGCTCTATGAGCGCCTGACAACCTGGGTTGAAGCCCACTACCGTAGCGAACTTGGCAGGGAAGACCTGGCCGACCCCATGCTGCTGGAAGAAGTGCGCAAAGCGCTGGATGAACTGACCGGAATTCTGGGGCTGGGTTCTATTTACGATTTCCAGATGTAGCAGCCTTCCCCGTTGCTCAGAAAAAGCATGGTCAGGGTGCCGCAATCGAAGAAGCCAGCATATCCATCGTGTGTCGGATAAGGCTTTCGGCCGGGAAGTTATCGCCACTCTCGCTGGCTTCGGATTGGCACAACAAGAGAGCGCCGTGCAGTGCCCCGCGCAGATAGAGCGCGGTCTGCTCCGGGCTGTGGATACGTTGACGGCTCATGGTGCCATCTTTCAGCCCCAGTTCTATGGCCTCAGTCATCAGCGCCATCAGCTCTGTCTTTGAGCAAAGCATTTCTTTGGCTTGGGTTTCATCTGCCTCAGCCATAGCGGTGGAGGCTTTGGTGAGGGCAGAGAAATAATCTGGCTCATCCAGATAGAAGCGATAATAGGATTCCCCCATAGCGCGAATTTGCGCCAGCCCCGTATCGGCAGTCAGCCGTGCCTTTCTGAAGCGTTCATACAAGCTATGCCCTGCACGCAGCATGATGCCCCGTTGAATTGCCGCCTTATCCTTGAAGTAGACATACAGTAGAGCCCGGCTCAGGCTTGCCGTGCGGGCAATGTCATCCATGGAGGTGCGTTCGTAGCCCTTCTCTGAAAAGACCCGTTCAGCGGCGTCCAGAATCGTGTCGTAGCGGGCCTGTTTTTCCCGTTCACGGCGTGTTTTCAGCGGTTCAGTCATCGGGTTCTCTCGTCAGGCTCTTTCAACGGTTAATTTTTCAATTGGAGAATGAAAGCTGATTATTGACATAATGTCAAAGAATGACATCATGTCGGGCTTAACGCCCCGGATTTCCGCAGGAAGCGGTATCAACAACAACTTGAGCACGGACGAAAGGATACTTTATGACACCATCGCGTACCCCTGTTGCCCTTTTATTTCTTGCCGCCTGCGGCCTGTTTTTATCTGGTTGCCTGGCTGATGATGCCCCCGCTGCCTCGGGTGGGCATGTGGTTTCGGTGCGTGTTTCAGAGGTTACGGGTGGCGAAGCTCAGGAAATAACCCTGCGTTTTTCCGGCATTGTAAGGTCAACCCAGCGTGCAACGCTTACCTTCCAGGTTAGCGGAACGCTTCGGGAACGGGCAGTGGAATTGGGCCAGACCGTCGCCGCCGGCGACTTGTTGGCGCGAGTTTACAATCCGGCGTTGGAACCGGCGCGGGATTCGGCAAAAGCCAAGCTGGACGAGTTGAACACCCGTTATGATCAAGCCAAGCGTGAGTGGGAGCGTTCGAGTCGTCTGCACGAGCGGGGTGTTGTTTCAGAGCAAAACCTTGAGCAGATTGCGGCTCGCCGGGATTCGTTGAAGGCCAGCGTAGCAACAGCCCAGGCCGCATTGGCTGAGGCCGCTCAACTGTTGGAAGAAAGTGCTTTGCGAGCGCCGTTTGGTGGTCGTGTGGAAGCGCTACTGGTCGAAAGAGACGAGTTTGTAGCGGCCGGCCAACCGGTAATGCGCCTGTCTTCTCCTGAAGGTAAGGAAGTAGAGGTGCGGGTGCCTGCCTACCTGCTCGCCCATGTCGCGGTAGATGAAGAATTGCCGGTATGGTCTGTGCAGAATCGAATTGAGGCTCCGGTACTTGGCTCGGTTGTTGAAATTGCTCAGGCGGGCGCTATCCGGGGTGAGTTGCATCCGGTTCTGGTTAGCTTGCCGATCAATACCCTGGATACCGGTGAGCCTGTTGAAGTGGGTATTACACCCACTCGGGAATCAGCCATGACAGTGCCGCTTTTGTCCGTGCTCCGCAGCGCGGATGGCATGACGGTATTTCGGGTACGTGAGGGCATTGCCCGGCGAGTTCCCATACAGGTTGAGCGTGTTGTAGGTGAGCGCGTTGTGGTGCGGACAGGTGAGCTGGAACCCGGCGATCAAGTGGTTTATGCAGGTATGACGCGCCTTGCAGACGGTGATGCCGTGGAGGTGCGCTGATGACGCGCCGTTTGCTCAATTACCAGCGATTGTTGGGCATGGTGGTTACCATGCTGTGTTTGCTGGGTATCGCGGCATACAGCACCATGCCGCGCCAGGAAGATCCCTCATTTCCCTACCGGGCCGGGCTGGTCTCGGTAAGCTACCCGGGGGCCAGTGCCGATGCTGTAGAGCGACTGGTACTGAGACCTCTTAGCGATGAGCTGCGCCAGGTTGAAGAAGTGGATGTTGCCCAGGGCACGGCGCGCACCGGCGTTGCCCTTGTAAGATTGCGCCTCAACGATAACATCTACAATACAGACCCTGCCTGGGATCGAGTTCGCCAAGCAATGGAGCGTGCACAGCAGGACTTCCCGGACGACGTTGGTCAGATGGCTCTTGATGATCGCCTGATCGATAACCCGGCCATTGTTCTGGCTATTGGCGGCGCGCCTTCGGTGAGTGATCTGACGGGTGTGGCGGAACGCCTGAAAGAAAACCTCTCCGATCTCAGCGGTGTATCCCGAATTGAGCTGGAAGGTGATGCCGACGAGCAGATTACCCTGGCTCTGGATGATGCGGCGCTTTACCGCCTGGGCATCTCGCCGGCGCGAATTCTGCAAACCCTTGCCCAGCGCAACCAGACCACCCCCGGCGGTTTTGTGGTTGTCGACGGCCGGCGATTGTCAGTGCTCCCCAATACCGAGTTTGCGGATATTGATGCCATTCGAGCGACACCGATCGAACTTCCGGACGGCTCTCAGGTGCCGCTGGCGGCGGCGGCCGATGTATGGCGTGGCCCCGCAGAGCCACGCCAGCCAGAAACCTGGTTCGATGGTGAGCGAGTTGTATTGCTCTCGTTGATTATGGAAGAAGGTTCGACTGACGCGATCCGCTTTGGTGAACGGGTGCGAGAACGGCTTGCCCAGATTCGCCCTGACTTTGAGCCCTACGAAATCCGCGAGATGTTCTTCCAGCCGGATAAGGTCTCGGAGCGCCTGGATAATCTGGCCTGGAGCCTGGTGCTTTCGGTGTTGATCATCGTGGCTGTGGTGTTCACCGGCATGGGTATTCGAATGGGCCTGCTGGTGGCTTCCATTCTGCCGATGGTGGCTTTGATCAGCGTTGGGCTTTACGATCTTGGCGGTGGCGTGCTGCATCAGATAGCCGTTATCGGGATGGTTATTTCCCTGGGTATCCTGATCGACAACGCCATTGTGATCGTGGAGAACATTCAGGGCCATCTGGATGAGGGCATGCGCCGTTTGGATGCTCTGCGCAAAGCGGTTAGTGAGCTTGCGGGACCACTGGGAGCTTCTACCGGCACTACACTCGCCGCCTTTGCTCCGCTTTTGCTTGCCAAGGGCGGTGCGGCAGACTTCACGCGGGGCGTGCCAGTGATGATCATGCTCACGTTGTCTGTGAGTTACCTGTTGGCGATCTCGGTGGTGCCCCTGCTGGCAGCACGCTTCCTCAAGCCCCGCCGCAATGCCGAGGCCGACCGGCTGCTAGGCCTGGCGCGTTTTCTTGGTGGCATGGTGTACCGCCATCCAAAGCGTCTGATTGCTGCTGGCGCTTTTCTGGTTGTGATCAGTTTGTCCATGACGACATTTATGGCACAGCAATTTTTCCCCAATGCCGATCGGCCTCAGGTGATTGTCGAGCTCTTTATGCCCGAAGGCACAGATCAGCAGCGCACTGCTGAAGCGGCCGCCAATCTGGAGCACGCCATACGTACTCAGCCCAAAGCGCTACAAATTCACCGGTTTGTTGGCTTTACCGGCCCCGCATTCTATTACAACCTCCAGCGCGCACCTCAAGCACCAAACAGAGGCCGGCTAGTGATAGCGACACCAACGCTGGAAGACACAACCGAAATGATTCGCTGGATTCGTGCCCACGTAGATGAACAGATGCCCGAGCTGGATGTTGGCGTAGGTGTTCTGGGACAAGGGCCGCCAAGCATTGCCCCCGTGGAGGTGCGCGTTTATCACGCCGATGAACAGACCCGCACGCACGCGGTGGAACAGTTGTTCAGTGCATTGCGCCAAGTCGAAGGCACCGTGGATGTGCGGCACGACCTGGATATTGGTGTGCCCAGCATTGCCATAAATGTGGACGATGCCACCGCTGCAAGATACGGGCTTACCCGTGCGGATGTGGCCCAGAGCCTGTATGGCCAAAGCTTTGGTGTGGTTGCCGAGCGTTACCGCCAGGAGAAAGACCCCATACCACTGGTGCTGCGATCCCAGGAAGGCACGTCGCTGCCACTGGAACGATTGCTTTCGGTGAATATCTATAACGATCAGGGGCAAGCTGTTCCACTTTCTGCTGTTGCCAGTGTGGAGACCACTTGGGAGCCCGCCGCCCGCTATCTGCGCAACGGTACCCGACTCAATACAGTTACGGCTAACCTGCTGACGGGCTACAGCTTCAGCCAGGCGCTGGACGGATTGCAGCGCGCGCTGGAAGATAATCCTCTGCCTGAAGGTACCCGTTTGGAAATGGGTGGTGATGCTGAAGGCTCCGGCGATGCTAATGGCGCACTGCTAACCGCAGCACCCATCGGCATACTCTTGCTGCTCTTCTTCCTGCTGCTGCAGTTCAACTCATTCCGCCGCGTGGGCATCATTCTGCTGACCGTACCCTTGGCCACTGTGGGCATAATCCCCGGCCTGGTGCTTTCCGGCTCACCCTTCGGGTTTCAGTCGCTGTTGGGTGTGATTGCATTGGTGGGCATTGTGGTGAACAACGCCATAGTACTGCTCGATGTGATGGACAGAGAATTGGAAAACGGCGAGAACATTCACGAAGCCATGCGCAAAGCCGTAATCCAGAGAACCCGGCCCATCCTGCTGACCACGGCAACCACCGTAGCCGGCCTGCTGCCACTAGCCTTCTCCAGCTCCACACTCTGGCCACCCATGGCTTGGGCGATCATCTCAGGGCTACTGGCTTCAACTGTACTGACCCTGCTGGTCATCCCCGCGGTGTGTACGCAGCTGATCAAGGTGAAAGTGGCTGAACCGGAAAACGCTCCGGCGTAGCGTTGTGCCGGCGGGGCTTAACGGGGCCTGATCAACAGGCCCACCCGCTGGCCAACCGGCACATCCCGGTTTGGAAACACAATCGCCTCTGGAATCTCGCCAACCTTGTAACAGGTATCGTCATCCTCCCAGATGACGGTACCCGGGGCGTACTCGGTAAAGTTGGCCACATCATCCGGAATGTGAAACTGAAAGTTTTTCCCTGTATTCAGAATCTCGTACACCACCTCAAACACCGTGAGATGGTCAAAGGGTGGTTGTGTGGCAGGAGCGGGTTCACCACAAAACCGCCGCCGAAGTGCATTTTTAACACCCTCGAATCGAGTGAGATCATTCATACCGAAAGGATGAACCTTGCCCAGCTCCACCGTAAAACTTTCAGCGTTCAGCACGGATGAAGAAAACGACGAAAACGTAGTGCCCACCTTATGCTGCAACAGCAGAGTTTCCACCTCCGCCTCCAGCAAGAAATCACACTGCACCTCCGGCACCTGCCTGCCTTCAACAAACGGATAAAGCGCAAACTTCTCCCGCTGGGAAGGCCTTATGGCCGTATGCAAATCATAGTGGGAAAGGGCATGCGGATGCGCTGTAGCAAACTGCCGACAGGCCTCCTCAAGAAACTTCGCCCGACCCGCTTCCGGCAGCCCGTCATACTCCGGTTTGCCATGGGCACCGTTAAACAAACGGTTAAGGTTCACATCCAAAAACCGCTCCCCCGCCACCATGGCTGGCGGGTTTCCCATAATCAGCAACAGCGGACAAGCCAACTGCCACTCTCCGTTCACTAGCTCGCTGAGCAGCGCGTTAAGAACTTCTATGGGAGCGGTTTCATTGCCGTGAATTCCGGCTGAGACAATCAGCGCCTCTTGATTCGGATTGGTACGATCGGTTGGCGGCGTCAGCTGTAAAACACCAACAGCTTTGCGGCTTATGTGGGTGCTATCGGGGAGGGAGGTAGTGACTTCCGGAAGGTCGGCTGTGGCATTGGCAAGCGTGTGAGCTAGCCAGTCAGGATTGGTTTCAAAAAGATTGTGGTTGTCCGCCATTGAATCCCCGAACATGGTCTGGGGGCTGGCAGGGTATTGCCTCCCGGGAGTGTCTGAGGCCAAGGATGGCCGAAGTCAAGCGCACATGGATGTGCTTGTAGCGTCTCCCGGGAGGCAATACCCTGCCAGCCCAGGCACCGAAGCTAGACAACTGGGTAAATCAGGAGCCCACAGGCCGCTGATGCCGCAACAAATGATTCTCAAGCTTGCGGAACGCAAACACCAGAATAAAGGTCAGCACCATGTAGCAAAGCGCCACAAAAATAAACGCATCAAACGGCGCATAAAACCGGGAGTAAATATTCCGCGCAGCCCCCGTAAGATCCACAATCGTAACCACACTTGCAATCGCACTCGAGTGCAGCATGAAAATAACCTCATTGGAATACGCCTGCACCGCCCGCCGCGCAGCACTGGGCAACACAATACGCCGCATCCGCATAAACCAATTCATACCGTAAGCCTTCGCAGCCTCAATCTCACCATGGGGTGTCGAAATGATCGCACCGCGAATAATCTCAGTGGTGTAGGCGCAGGTATTCAAAGTGAATGCCAGCAGGGCAGGGTAGAAGGGCTCCCGGAAAATCTCCCACCAGAAAGTTTCCTGAATGCCGGGAATCTGGGCAACGCCATAGTAAATAATGTACAGCTGAATCAGCAGCGGCGTGCCACGGAAAAGATAGGTGTAAAGCCACACCGGGCCAGACACAAACGGGTTCTTAACCGTACGAAGAATTGCCAAAGGAACCGCAAACGCCAACCCGATAATCAGGCACAGAAATACCAGTTGAACAGTCGTAACCATCCCATCCCAGTATTCCATGATGGTCATGGCTGTAAAAATATCGTTTTTGTTGAGCCAGGCAGCAATAAAGTCGGGTGGCATCGTCAAGTCTCCTGAATCACGCCGACATTGGCTCGTTTGTCGAGCCACTTAATGAAAAGCTCGGAGCCTGCCGTGAGGGCGAGATACACAAACGCCACCGGAATGAAAAAGTGAAAGGGCATGCGCTCCGCCTTGGCCGCCTCCTCCGCTACACGGACCATATCCGTGAGGCCGATAATAGACACCAGAGCTGTGGTTTTGAGCAGTACCTGCCAGTTATTGCCGATGCCTGGCAGGGCATGGCGCAGCATTTGTGGAACCATTACTCTGCGGAAGGTGTGCCAGGTACTGAATCCGTAGGCGCGGGCGGCTTCAATCTGCCCGGTTTCAACCGCCAGAAAAGCGCCCCGGAAAGTCTCGGTCATGTAGGCGCCGAAAATCAGCCCTATGGTTATTACGCCGGAAATGAACGGATTAAACTGGAAAAAAAAATCGACTTCGTACGTCTCCCAAATATAGTCGGAGAGCATGTTCACGCCCACCTGGCCGCCGTAATAGAACAGCAGCATCATCACCAGATCAGGAACACCACGAATCAGGGTGGTATATGTGGTCGCAAGGCCAACAGCTACGCGGCTGCCAGACAGCTTGGCCGCCGCACCAATCAGCCCCAGAACGAGTGCCAGGGCAAGAGACAGGAAGGCCAGTTCAATGGTGACAACTGCTCCGTTCAGCAGCTCCGGGCCATAGCCTTTCAGATCAAACATGGGAATGTCCGGTAGTCAGGTGCAGCCGTTAAGGCTGCACCTGAGGCTGGTAGTGTTAAATCCTGACGGTCAGACTTTTACGTCGTAAGCGAAGTACTTCTTCATGATGGCGTCGTAGGTGCCGTTTTCCTTCAGCTTACGCAGTGCCGCGTTAACCTCTTCGGCAACATCTTTGTCGCGCTTGCGCATGGCAACGCCAACGCCTTCACCCAGCTTTACGGGCTCGCCAACTTCCTTGAAGCCTTCTTTCGTGAGAACAGTCTGTTCGCCTACCGGGTAGTCAACAAACACAACATCCAGACGCTGGCCTTCGAGATCCAGAACCATGTCATCTGCGGTGGTGTAACGCTTGATGGTTACTACGCCGCTCATTTCCTCGGTGACAAAGGTATCCATGGTGGTGCCACGCTGAACACCTACGGTTTTACCTTTCATGGCGCTCATGTCGGTAACGTCTGCGTTGAAGCTGTCAGGGCCAAACCAGCCGCCTGGGGTGTTGTAGTAGGGCTCGGAGAAAAGAACCCGCTCAGCACGCTCCGCAGTGATCGACATGGAAGACATGATCAGATCGAATTTACGGGCCAAAAGACCGGGAATCATGCCGTCCCAAGCCTGAATAACAAACTCGCAGTCTGCTTTCATTTCTTCGCACATGGCAGCGGCCAGATCAACTTCGAAGCCTGTCAGCTCACCATTTTCATCTTTGTATTCAAACGGCTCATAGGGTACGTCGAAAGCAATGCGCAAATTACGCTCATCTGCCTGTGCACCTGCGGCAAACATGGCCAGAGCGCAGCTTGCTGCAATTATCAGTTTTTTCATGTGTCACTTCTCCAGTGGGTCGCCTCTAGGGCGTTATTTTTTTGGAAATTATATGTCCAACAGCGATAAAGATAGCACCGCCTGTCAGAACTTGGGAGCCAGGAACTGTTTCATGCGCTCCGAGTCAGGGTTATCAAACACCTTCTGGGGTGTTCCCTGTTCCTCGATAACGCCCTGGTGTAAAAACAGCACCTGAGTCGACACATCCTTTGCAAATGCCATTTCGTGAGTTACTACGATCATGGTGCGGCCTTCCTCAGCCAGACTTTGCATAACTTTCAATACTTCCCCAACCAGCTCCGGGTCCAGTGCTGAGGTTGGCTCGTCAAACAGCATTACTTCTGGTTCCATCGCCAGTGCTCTGGCTATGGCTGCCCGCTGCTGTTGGCCACCGGACATCTGAGCCGGATAATAATCCTTGCGCTCGTATATTCCCACCTTGTTCAGGTAAGCCTCTGCCCGTTCAATGGCTTCCTTTTTTGGAACCTTGAGCACGTTGATTGGCGCTTCAATGATGTTTTCCAGCACCGTCATGTGAGACCAGAGGTTGAAGCTCTGGAATACCATGGAAAGCTTGGCGCGAATCAGTTCTACCTGCTTGTTATCTGCCGGAATACGCTCACCCTTCCGGTTGGTGGTGAACCTGATGGGGTCGCCGTGCACAATAATGTCGCCAGACGTTGGGGTTTCCAGCAGGTTAATGCAGCGTAGAAAGGTACTTTTACCAGAGCCGGAACTGCCGATCAGAGAAACCACATCGCCTTTGCGGGTTTCGAGTGAAATACCTTTGAGCACTTCGAGCTCGGCAAAGGTTTTGTGTATGTCTTTGCAGATCAAAGGCGCTTGGTCCGCCATGGAGGGCTCCTGAAACTGAAATTCAAGGGCGCTTTAAGGGTTGTGGCGGCAGAAACCAATGCCGTGCGCACATACAATATTACTATTTCCCAGCGCCTCTATTTGAGATCCCGTATTGTGGCGGAATGAGTGTTCAATGCAAGCATTTTGCAGGTTTCAGCCGATGCTGGAGTGCTGGCAGCCTGCAGTTTCCGGAATAACCGGAATGCGTATAAGTTCGCTGCCTTCGTTCTCCATGTCGCGCAGTGATTCACTTACAAAGCGAACATGCGCCATGGCAACCTTTTGAGCACTGGCCGGCCGCCCGGCCATAATGGCTTCATACAGTTGCCGGTGCTGCTGCACAATTTTCTTACGCTTCTCGGCCCGAGGGTTGAGATTGGCGACCGATGCTTGCACCGTCATCAGCATCATGTTCTTAAGGCTGTTGAGTACATGAACCAGAATCGGGTTATGAGAAGCCTCAACAATTGCCTGATGGAAACCGTGATCCGGGCGTGCATTGCTTAGTGGGTCGGTTTCTTCCAGTGCCCTGAACGCTTTGGTGATCCGGTGATGGTCGAGGCTGGTTGCACGCTTTGCGGCCAGGAACGCTGCTTGCCCTTCCAACTGCTCACGAACTTCCAGCAAATCGTAGAGGGTTCGTGGATGCCCTTCAAAAAGATGCATCAAGGGGCCCTGCTCGCGGAGATCGTCAGACCCGGGCACCATTGTAGAAACGAAGGAGCCCTTGCCGTGGCGGGTTTCTATCACACCGCGCCCCTGAAGCTCATGAAGCGCTTCACGAATCACCGACCGCGAAACCCGAAGGCGCGCTGCAAGTTGCCGTTCTGAAGGTATTTTTTGTTCCGGCGCCAGGCCCCCATCAAGGATGAGCCTTTCCAGCCGGTATGAGACTTCACGTGAAATTGCCATTTTCTTGCCTGCGGGATCACTGGTCTGACCAGTGATGGTTGTAATTGTTGTTATCAGGTTAACGCTGCCCGCAATACGACAGCCCTTTGAATATGGCCGATTGGGCCGCGTTCGTCCATTTTGCCAGTTACAGAAACTGGTCGGACCAGTTGTCTCTTTGCTGGACTAAACAGGTACTGCCAACGAATATCGTTTTTGATGCCGGGTATGAAGCCGGTGTTGCTCAGAGCTCTACAAAAAACATAACAACAATTTTAACGGAGATGTCTCGATGAAACCGAGCAAGACCAATACTAATAATTGCGAAGCCGGTGCAGCTTCGCAGCGCAGGGGTTTTCTGAAAACCGCAGCCCTTGGGACCGCTTTGGCTGGTGCCCTGATGATGGGGGCAGGCCAGGCTCACGCTGCAACAACCTGGAAAATTCAGTCAGTTTGGGATGCGGGCACTGTCGGTTACGACCTGTTCGAAGAATGGTGCGAGAGCATCAAGGAAAAAAGCGGCGGAGAGCTTATTTTCAAGCCGTTCCCGGCCAAGGCGGTTGCTGCCGATAACAACGCCTTGTTTGAGGCTGTGCGTAATGGCGTGTTGCAAGGTATGAACCCGTTCACCTTGTATTGGTCTGGCAAGATTCCAGCATCGGTATTTTTGTCTTCCTATCCTGCAGGCCCGGATCAGCCGCACCAGTGGGACACCATGTTCTACTCCATGGGCATGTTGGAGAAGACCCGGGAAATCTATAAAAAGTACGGCTTGTTTTACGTAGGCCCCATTCAGCACGATGCCAACATCATTCACTCCAAAAAGCCGGTTAACAAACTGAGCGACTTGAAGGGCATGAAGATTCGTGTGCCCGGCGGAATGGTCGCCGAAGTGTTCCAGCAGTTTGGTGTCTCGACTGTAAGCTTACCCGGCTCTGATATTTTCCCTGCACTGGAGAAAGGCACCATTGATGCGGCGGATTATGTTGGCCCGGCGGTGAACTATGAGCTGGGCTTCTCCCAGGTAACCGACTACATCATGTTCGGCCCTCCCGGTGTTATGTCTATCTACCAGCCAGTGGACTTGATGGACCTCACCGTCAACTTGCGAAACTGGAACAACCTTGATCCGAAACTGCAAAAACTGGTTGAGGATGAAGTCCGCAATTACTCCCAGATTCACTACCTCACCATTCAGAAGCGCAACATCGAAGCCATGAAGAAGTTCCGGGCCGACGGCGATACGGTAACCCGCCTCAGCCAGGATGACCTTGCCGAGTTCCGCCGTGCCGCGATTCCCATCTGGTACAAGTGGGCAAACAAGGATGAGGATGCCCGCGCCATCTTCGACATGCAGCTTGAGTACATGATGAACGACACCGTTGGTTATGTGAGCGAGTCTGATCTGGAAGGCGTCAAAGGCAAGTAAGCCTGCGTTATCTGACAACAATAAAAGCACAGTGGGGAAGGCTAGGGATTGCTCTTGAAAAGCGGAGCGCCTCCTTCCCCGTTTTATGGCTGAGGTAGTAACGACATGTCTGATCTGGAAGGCTTCGGATTTGTAATGCCGCACTGGATGTATTGGGGCTGGCTGGCGGTGATGCCGCTCATCATGATGGGATGGCATAAGTGGGCTTGCGCTCGGGGCGGCGAACCCGCAGAGCCTGGCATGACGCCGGGTGAGTTGCAGGCTATGGAAGATGACCCTCTGGTTTACCTGAAGTTCGAAGGTAACTGGTTTACCCGCATTATTGACTGGATCAGTGAGAAATCTGGCGAGTTTGTCGCCTTTTGGACGGTCAACGCGGTGGTTTTCTATTTTTTCGAAGTTGTCATGCGGTACATGTTCAACCAGCCCACGGTGTGGGTGCATGAAGCCAGCTTCCTGTTGCTGGGGATGCAGTACCTGCTGGCAGGCGCCTTTGCCATGCTCCATGGCGCTCATGTGCGAGTGGATGTGGTTTACAACCTCTTGCCGGTGCGGGGCAGGATTGGCATGGATATTTTCACTTCAATGTTCTTCTTCGTGTTTGCCTTGGTACTCATGGTTACCTCCTGGACCTTCTTCGAGAATTCATACTCCATGAATGAAACCACTGTTGAGACCTGGGGCATTCAGTATTGGCCGGTAAAAGGCATGATGATGCTTGGCTCCACCTTGTTGCTGCTCGCGGGCATATCCAAGCTCATTAAGGATATTGTCCTGTTTGTTCGCCTAGGACAGGAGCGTGTCGCATGACTACCAGTACACCGACTGCTTCAGGTCCTACTCTGTCGGGTAAGCTCGGCACCTGGTTGATGATTCTGGCCACCATAGGGTTCGGGTTTGTCATCTGTGTCGAGATGATCAATATCCTGTTCTACGATCCATTCAGCGACGAGAAATTCCTTTTCAAATTTGCTGGCAGCCTTGCCAGTGTTGAAATCGGCCCGCTTACTTATCTGATGTTTGGCTCGCTTTTCGTTGCCCTGATGATGGGCTTGCCACTGGCCTTCGTTACGGGCGGCCTCGGGGTGCTGTTTGTGTATCTGGTGGGCGATTCCATGATGCTCAACATCGTGCCCAGCCGCATATTCCCGATGATGACCAACTCCGATCTGGCTGCGATTCCGCTATTTATTTTCATGGCGTCTATGCTGGAGCGTGCCGGGCTGATCGAGGAAATGTTCAGTGTGGTCTACAAATGGATGGGTGGCCTAAGTGGTGGTCTTGCAACAGCAACCATACTGGCCTCTACGCTTCTGGCTGCCATGGTTGGCGTAATCGGTGCTGCGGTTGTAACCATGGGAATCATCGCGTTGCCTGCCATGCTGAAGCGTGGCTACGACCACAAGATTGCCATTGGCTCCATTATGGCGGGCGGTACCTTGGGTATTCTTATCCCACCGTCCATTCTTGCCATACTCTATGCAGTGGTAGCGCAGCAGTCGGTGGGCGAGCTTTACCTGGGTTCAGTTATTCCCGGGCTAATGCTCTCCGGCCTATATATTGCGTATGTTCTGATTCGCAGTTGGCTGAACCCAAGCCTTGGGCCTCCTGTTCCGGTTGATGAGCGTATTTCCCTGAGGGAAAAGCTGCTTCTGCTGAAAGGTTTGATTGCTCCTCTGATTCTGGTGGCGCTGGTTCTTGGGCTGCTGTTCGGTGGCATAGCCACGCCGGTTGAGGCCGCGGGTATCGGTTCATTCGGTGCCATTGTGGTTGCCATCATGCACGGCAAGTTCAATATCAGTGGCCTGCGTGAAGCCTCCATAACCACGGCTAAAGCCTCTGCCATGGTGTTGTGGATCATGTTCGGGGCTTCTGTGTTCGTTGGCTTCTACATTCTGCAGGGTGGCCAGCAGTTTGTAACAGACTCCATTCTGAGTACCGGCATGTCCTCCTACGGCATTCTGTTTCTGCTGATGGGGCTGTTGATCGTGCTGGGCATGTTCCTGGATTGGGTTGGCATCCTGCTTTTGGCTGTTCCTATCTTCATTCCGATTGTGAAAGCGCTGACGTTTGAAGGCCTTTTCGGATTGCCACCAGTAGAGGGTGATGACGTCGTGCTCTGGTTCGGGGTGCTGTATCTGGTGAACATGCAGATGTCGTTCCTTAGCCCTCCCTTTGGCTATGCACTGTTTTACATACGTGGCGTGTGCCCTCCGGAAATATCCATGGGCACTATCTTCAAATCCTCCCTGGTGTTCCTTGCCATTCAAGCCTTTGGTTTGATGGTGTGCATCGCTATTCCGGGTGTTGTTACCTGGTTGCCAGGGCTGGTTTACGGCTGATCCATTCTGGAGGTTAGTAACATGTTAACTATCAAGAGACTTGATCTGGCCGAAGCCCGGCTGTTGATTGCCGGGGCGGCTGAAAAGGCCCGGGAAATCGGAGTGCCCATGTGCATCGCGGTTGTTGATGAGTCTGGCAACGTGATTGCCTTCGAGCGCATGGATGGAGGCAAAATCACGAGCGTTACCATTGCCCAGGACAAAGCGTTCACGGCGGCAGCGGCCAGGAAAGCAACCCATGAATACAATGCCGTTAACGTACCTGGCAGCCTGGCTTTTGGTATCCATACAGAAGTAGGCGGGCGCGTAAGTTCTGTGGGTGGAGGTTTGCCCGTGATCGTCGATGGCGAGGTTGTGGGTGGTATTGGATTGAGTTCCGGCACGCCACAGCAGGACATGGATTGCGCCCAGGCGGGGCTTGATTACTTTGCAGCCCAACGAGGCTGAAACAGGCGGTTTGAGGAAGGCCTTATGAAAACCAAGCCAACCATCAGCAAAGCGGAGCTGGCTGAACAGCTCCGGGCCTTTGTTGATGCAGATTTCGTTATCACTGATGACGAAACCATGAAGCCCTACGAATGCGACGGCATGTCCATGTACTGCGAAATGCCGTTGCTGGTAGTGCTACCGGAAACCGTAACCCAGGTGCAGCGGATCATGCGGATTTGCCATAAGCATGGGGTTCCGGTTGTTGCCCGCGGAGCGGGTACGGGGCTCAGTGCCGGTGCCATGCCGAACAAGGAAGGCGTGGTGCTGTCGCTTGCCAAGTTTAATCGCATTCTGAACATCGACCCGCTGGCACGAACGGCCAGCCTGCAACCTGGAGTTCGCAACCTCGCTATCAGCGAAGAGGCGGCTCAATACGGTCTTTACTATGGCCCCGATCCTTCGTCGCAGATTGCCTGCACCATTGGTGGCAACGTGGCGGAGAACTCTGGTGGTGTGCACTGCCTGAAGTACGGGCTGACGGTACACAATCTCCTCAGTGTGGAAATAGTCACCGCTGAAGGTGATGTGGTAACTGTGGGGAGCGACGGGCTGGATAGCTGTGGTATGGATCTACTCGCTCTGCTAACCGGATCGGAAGGCCTGCTGGGCGTGGTAACAGAAGTTAAAGTAAAGCTATTGCCCAAGCCTGAAGTGGCACAGGTAGTGATGGCCGGTTTCGATAGCGTACAAAAAGCGGGTGATGCCGTTGGTGGCATTATTTCCCACGGCATAATTCCAGGCGGCCTGGAGATGATGGACGGCTACGCCATTGTGGCAGCCGACGACTTTGCCGGTGCCGGCTACCCCCGAGACGCCAAAGCGCTGCTTCTTTGTGAAGTAGATGGCACCGAAGAAGAAGTTCACGAGCACATTGCAGAGGCCGAAGAGGTTTTCCGAAAGCTTGGCGCCACCTCGGTTCGCACCTCCCAAAGCGAAGAGGAGAGGGCGCTGTTATGGCTGGGCCGGAAATGCGCGTTTCCTGCAGTCGGGCGCATTTCCCCTGATTACTACTGCATGGACGGCACCATTCCCCGCCGACACATTGCTTATGTGTTGTCTGAGATGGACAAAATGTCTCAAGAGTTCGGCTTGCGAGTCGCCAACGTATTCCATGCCGGTGATGGCAATTTGCACCCGTTGATCCTGTTTGATGCAAACGTGCCGGGAGAGTTCGAGCGTACCGAAGCCTTTGGTGCGGCAATACTGAAAATGTGTGTGGATGTTGGTGGTTGTATTACCGGCGAACATGGCGTGGGCGTGGAGAAGATTCGCCAGATGGCGATTCAATTCAACGATGAAGAACTTCAGCAATTTCACGATGTGAAAGCCGCGTTTGATCCAACAGGCATTCTCAATCCGGGCAAAGCTGTGCCTGCGCTGAAGTACTGTCAGGAATATCGGTCGCTCGAATACAAACAACACAAGCACGAACATACGGAAGCCGCACAACATGGCTGATATCTCTCAACAACTGCAGGAGCAAGTGCTCCAGGCCCGCGCTGGCGGGGAGAAGCTCAACATAGTGGGCGGCAACACCAAAGCCTTCATCGGCCGGGAGCCCAGTGCAGATGCCGGCACCCTCAACGTGAGCGAGCACACAGGCATAGTGGATTACCATCCCGTAGAGTTGGTAATGACCGTACGTGCAGGCACGCCCCTGGCTGACATTGAAGCGGTGCTGGCCGAACAAGGCCAAGCGCTCCACTTTGAACCCCCTCACTTTGGCCCAGAATCCACCATTGGTGGCACACTCGCCTGCAACCTGTCTGGCCCAGCCAGACCCTGGACTGGATCGGTCCGAGATCAAGTTCTGGGCATTCGCCTGATTAACGGCAAAGGCGAGCATTTGCGGTTTGGCGGCGAAGTGATGAAAAACGTCGCCGGCTATGATGTCTCCCGACTTCAAGCCGGAGCTTTAGGCACCTTGGGGCTCATCACTGAAATCAGCCTGAAAGTAATGCCCAGCCCCGCCGCTAGCATGACCTTAGTGCAGGAAGTGGGCATGGACGAAGTCCTCCACTACATGAACAGCCGCTCAGCCGAACCCAAACCCATCACAGCCGCCTGCTGGGTAGACGGCAAAGTCTATCTACGCCTCTCCGGAGCCAAAACAGCCGTAGAAGCCACCGCAGAAAAGTGGAGTGGTGAGGTAATGGAAGCAGGCGCAGAATTCTGGCGCTCAGTACAAGACATGCAGCACGACTTCTTCACCGGAAGCGACGAAGCGCTATGGCGATTCTCCGTTAACTCCACTGCTGCGAACCCCGCCATCGAAGGCGACTGGTTCATAGACTGGGCAGGCTCCCAGCGCTGGTTCCGGGGTACGGGACAGCTGAGCGATATGGAACCATTGGCTCGCGTCGCTGGCGGGCAGGTAGGCCTGTTCCGGGGTGGCGACAGAAGTGGTGAAGTGATGCACAGCCAGCCTGATGCGCTTAAAAGGATTCAGCAGCGGGTGAAGAACTCATTTGATCCCGACGGAATATTTAACCCGGGCAGGTTATATAGCTGGATGTAGATTCGCCAAAGTCAGAACAGCGATGGGGCGGATAACTCTCTGAAACTGTGCGAAGCCATGGATGGCGTAGCCAAGCGTACAGGGACGTATTCACAGCGTGTTTCAGAGAGTTACCCGCCTCATCGCGACACCACCGATTTTGAAGCTTTAGCAGGCACGATATGCAAACAAATATAGTCCAACAGTTCGCCAACACAACAGAAGGACAGGAAGCAGAAGCCATACTGCGGGCTTGCGTCCACTGCGGTTTCTGTACCGCAACATGCCCCACCTACCAGGAATTGAACGACGAGCGCGACGGCCCCCGAGGCCGCATCTACCTCATGAAAATGTTCCTCGAAGGCGCCGAAGTTACCGAAAAAACCCGTGAACACCTCGACCGCTGCCTAACCTGCCGCAGCTGCGAAACCACCTGCCCCTCGGGCGTTAAGTACGGTCGCCTTCTGGATATCAGCCGCGACCTTATTGATAAAGAACTGCCACGCCCCCCGAAAGAAAAGTGGATGCGCTGGGCGCTCGCGCGAGTAGTCCCCAACCGGGTACTGTTTGGATACCTGCTGAAACTCGGGCAAACCTTCGCCCCAATACTGCCCGCCAAACTGCGAGCCAAAGTACCCCCGAAAAAACAGGCCAGCCCCTGGCCCGCCGCAAGCCACAACAGAATAGTTTTGGCGCTGGCGGGCTGTGTACAGCCATCTGCAACACCGAACACCAACGCCGCTGCCGCTCGAGTGCTGGACAAGCTCGGCATCACCATGGTCGAAGCCCCGGAAGCCGGATGCTGTGGCGCGGTGAACTACCACCTCTCAGAGCACGAGAAGGGCCTGGAGCGCATGCGCCAGAACATCGATGCCTGGTGGCCAGCCATCGAATCCGGCGCAGAAGCGCTGATTATGACCGCCTCAGGTTGTGGCGCCATGGTGCAGGACTACGGGCACTTGTTAAGAAACGACCCGGTTTACGCAGCTAAAGCCGCTAAGGTCAGCGAGCTATGCACCGACCTTGGTGCATTTTTGCTAGAACAGGACCTCGAAAGCCTCAAGGTGCAGAACACCTCTGGCAAAGTTGCCTTTCATTGCCCCTGCACACTTCAGCACGCTATGAAGCAGAGCGGTGTTGTGGAGCAGGTGCTTACCAAGGCAGGCATCAGCTTGGCCATCACCAAAGACAAGCACTTATGCTGTGGTTCTGCCGGTACCTATTCGGTGTTGCAGCCAGAACTAAGCCAGAAACTGCTGGGCAATAAGCTCAAAGCACTGACGGTGGATAACCCTGACTGCATTGTAACGGCCAACGTAGGTTGCCAAATGCACCTTGAGACCAAAGCCCAAGTGCCGGTGCAGCACTGGATAGAGCTGCTTGATCAATAAGTAGTAAGGCTAGCCTGCTCTGTATTCCTTATGATGATTGTGATGCTCCCTCAGTGATTTCCGTCACTAAGGGAGTGTATTTTGCTGCTATGCGCTAGACTGCTAAGTTGTAAGCACGCTAACAATCCACGGTTTCAGCATCTTCTGCCTGGCCTCTCTCATTTGGATACCGATTTGAATACAACCCCTATGTCCCACCTTCAACTAGCTGTCCTGCTAGGCATGACCGTTGCCTTGGGGCCATTGGCACTTGATGCGTACCTACCGGCCTTCCCGGAAATCGCTGATGAATTAGGTGTTGGCCATGGAGGCGTCGGCCTCACGCTGAGCGCTTATATTGGCGCTTTGGGGCTTGCGCAGTTGCTGGGTGGGCCATTGTCCGACCGCTATGGCCGGCAGCGGATATTGTTCGCCGGGCTGCTGGTGTTTGCTATTGCCGCCTACATGGTTGCCCAGTCGGAAACGCTTACAAACATGCTGGGATGGCGAATCGTGCAGGGCATTGGTGGTGCCTTTTGTGCAGTGTCTGTGCCAGCCATTGTTCGCGATCAAACCAGTGGTCAGGATGCTGCCCGGTTGTTCGGGTTGATTGGCCTGGTTATGTTTATCGCGCCTGCCGCCGCCCCCTCCATAGGCTCAGCATTGCTGTACTTTAGCGAGTGGCACGTGATCTTCCTTATGCTGGCAGGCTACGCAGCCCTGCTAGCCGTTGTTCTGCACTTTATGCTTTTCCAGCGGTTACCTGCCCGGCAAACAGAGCGCACGCCAATAGTTACATTGATCACCAACTATGGGCTGGTACTCCGCCATGGTGTAACCATGCGCTTTGTTGGTCTGCAAGCCCTGTGCTTCAGCTCCATGATGGTGTTTATCACCCACGCATCCTTCATTTACCAGGAGTGGTTCGGGCTCTCAAATTCCATGTTCTCAGGCCTGTTTGCTGCAAACATAGTGGCTATGGCTGGCCTGAATCTGCTTAACCGCCGCCTGCTGAACAAGTATGAGTCGGTGCGGATTCTCAGAGCCTGTGTTTTTCTGCAGGCTGTAGCTGTCAGTGCACTGATTATATGTGCCTGGGCGGGCGCGCCATACTGGGTTATAGCTGGCTGCATTATTGTTGCGGTTGGATTTATGGGTGCCATTATTCCCAACAACATGGCCAATGCCCTGGAGTTTTTTCCCCATCTTGGCGGCACTGCAGCAGCAATGTTGGGTGCTGCACAGTTCACGATTGCGGGTGTGATAAGTGCACTGTCAGCCACCCTGGCTGGTGGAACCTTGTTGCCAATCGTATTGGTTATGGCGGTGTGCGTTTATGGCGCTGCTGTGCTGGCTGCTGGCGGACCAGCAGCCATTGAGCGTAAGAAACAGGAGCTGGTTGCCACAAGCTAGCTTTTGACGCGCCGCGCCTTTGCTGCATTGCTCTGTTTGGCAATTGAGGCGCGGGAGCTGATGCCCTGATCAATGTACAGCACCGCATCTGGTATCTGGGGGAACATGTGTTCGGCCAGAAAATACTCACGCAGTGCCGCTGATTGTGTAAGCGTGTCGCGCACAGGGCCTATCAGGCTAACCAGATAAAACTCAATCCCTTGCTCCTGCAGATTTTCGATCACGCTCTCCAGCATGATCAGGGAGGTGCTGTCGATGCTGCTTACAGATTGAGCATCCAGTATCACCGCTTTCAAGGCACCTTCCGGCCGCTTCTTGATAAGGCTGTATAGCCGGGATTTGAAATAGTCTTTGTTGGCGAAATAGAGCGGCGCATCAAAGCGGAAAATCAGCAAATCCTTACGCACGCTAATGCTTTCGAATCTGTGGATGTTGCGATAAAGATCTTCGCCATCAAGCTTCCCAAGCTCAGCCATGTGTGGGGTTGTGCTGTTATAAATCACCAGCATCAAAGACACAGCCACACCAATAAGCAGGCCCTGCTGTACGCCCAGTAAAATGGTGATAACAAAGGTAACCAGCAGAATCAGAAACTCCCTCCTGTCCTGTTGGAACAATCCCTTTATCTCTTTGTACTTGAATAGCCCCAGCACAGACATAACGATAATTGCTGCCAGTGCCGCTTTCGGCAGGGGGTAGTCGGTGAATAGTGGTGTAAGGAAAACCACTGTAATGGCAATCAGACCAGAAGAGATGAGCCCTGATATTTGAGTCAGCGCCCCGGCCTCGCGCATGGCAGCACTGCGTGAAAAACTGGCAGAAACAGGAAAACTTCGGAACATGGCGCCCAGAGCATTGGCCAGGCCAAGCGCAATCAACTCCTGATTAGGCTGTACACTGCGCTTGTCCTTTGGCGATTCCTGGGATTTGCAAATCGACATGGTGCCTACAAAGCCCATGAGGGCTACGGTAAATGCCACCGGAAGTAACTCGCCGAGTTTTGCCATACTGAGCTCGGGGAATTGCAGAGAAGGGAAGCCCTGAGGCACAGAATTAATAACCTCAACACCAGCCTGGCCGGCATGGAAGAGCCCGGATAACAGCATGGTGCCAACCAGCAGAATGAGCGCGTTCGGCACCTTGGGTGCCCGGCGTTTACAAAGAAAAATAAACAGCAAACTGGCTACAGAAATTCCCACCGTAATGCCATGCCAGTCACCAATTCTCAGTAATAGCTGATAGCAAAGGTCGAGCACGTTGGCACTTTCGACATGAACCCCAGTCAGGCTCTGAAGTTGGCTGCCGATAATGATGATGGCCGCCGCTGAGGTGTAACCCACAACAACCGGATAGGAAAGAAAGTTGGCGATAAATCCAAAACGCAGCAGCCCGAACAGAAACTGAATCAAGCCAACCAGAAGGGTTAATTCAATCGCAAGCTGAAGGTATTGATCAGAACCGGGCTCGGCGAGCACACTGAGCCCGGAAAGAATAAGAATGGCATCCAGTGCCACCGGCCCGATAGAGATTTTGTTCGAGGTGCCCAGTAATGCGTAAAGCAGCGGCGGAAAGATCGAAGCGTAGAGCCCAAACTCTGGTGGCAAGCCGGCCAGCACCGCGTAGCCCATGCTTTGCGGGATCAACATGACGCCAATAGCCAGGCCCGACACCACGTCTTGTCTTAGGGTGTGGGCCGTGTATCCCTGCAGCCAGAGCAAGCCGGGAAATAGTTTGTAGAGCATAAACGCAGCTTATCGCTTGAGGGCTGGCCTACAAGTGTGTGGAAATCAATTGGCTGAATCAAGCAGTATCAGCGGGTGCCCTTAGTAGGCGCCGCGAATCAGATCGATTCCAGGCGTGAGCACTTCTCTCCAGGCTTCCCCAAGCTCCCTGGTGTATTCCGGGTCATGAAGGCGAACAGTTTTCAGTAACGCATCCAGCCACAGTGAATACCACTCGGGATTGATGTTGAAGTTTGAGCGGTTGTGGCTTTCGCCAAGC
>Ga0209075_1000706_pt1 | contig 32288 bp, 31 predicted proteins | sample Stecom2011_FD_187523 | JGI IMG/M metagenome (GOLD analysis project Ga0209075, IMG submission 187523) | Agricultural soil microbial communities from Utah to study Nitrogen management - Steer compost 2011 (SPAdes) (version 2) | ecosystem: Environmental > Terrestrial > Soil > Agricultural land...
GTTGCTCAGATTCCGGGAGCGCTTGTCTTTGTCGGTGCCCAGTCAGGGCAGATTGGCGACGGCTTTGTTTTTGGCTGGAGTGGTTACGGCTTGGTTGGCGCCTTCGCTGCCCTGGGTGTTTGTTGCGGTGGCTCTGGTTTTCGCGGGGGCCGCCTGGCTGACACCCGCCACGGTCACACATTTTGCCAATTGGCGCGCAGATCAATCGAAAGCTCCGCTTGCCCGGTGGCGCTTCAGGGAACTCGCCGTGCTGGCGCGTCGCCTGACATTGCCACTGGTTGCCTTACAGTTTGCCCTTGCCATGGTGCTGGCGGTTCAGGCTCTGGTTACGACCTTTGAAGATACCTTTGATCGCTGGCTGGCCCAGCGACTGGAGGCCGCCTATTACATTGAAGTGCCCGTTGGTGCAGATAGCCGCAAAGCAGCCGATTGGCTCACCAGCAAGCAAGTCAGTAATCCTGGCATGAATTGGCATCAGGTAATTCGGGGCAGCACCCGGATGACAGACAAGGCTGCTGCAAGCAGTCAGCAGGTGGATGTTTACGCTCTTGCGCCCATAAGCACTCTGATAACCGGGTGGGGACTGCTGGAAGCGGAAGATCACCCCTGGGAGGCGTTGGCTGGCAATAAGGGCGTAATGATCAACGAGCAACTGGCCCGCAGGCAAACGCTTGGGGCTGGGGATACCCTGCAATTAGTTCTCGACGAGCAGACTCGGGACATGCGGATTCTCGGGGTTTACCCGGACTATGGCCGCCCGGTGGGTGAAGTGTTGATGAACGCAGAAGCGCTGCCCGAGAATTTCATTGCCCGTTCCGAGAGCTTCTCCATAACGCCGGGTGAGTTGGGGATTACGCCTGTTACCGATGGATTAAAGCGGATCTGGAGTGTTGAAACCCTGTCCATGAGAGACAACAGCACCATTCGCGAGCTGGCGACCGGCGTGTTTGATCAGACCTTTGCGTTAACCCGCGCCATGACACTGCTTACCCTGATTCTGGCAGCGTCCGCGTTGTTGATGATGGGCTGGGTGTTTTTCACCACTCGAGCCTGGTACCTCCGGCTTCTGGTGGTGTGGGGCATGTCGCAGCGGCAGGTTGCAGTGCAGTTGCTCAGGTTAGCGCTGGCGTTGACCGGCGGTATCGCCTTGCTGGCCCTGCCACTGGGTGTCTGGCTCACCTGGGTGCTGGTGCACCGGATCAACCCCCTCGCATTTGGCTGGTCGCTGCCCATGGCCGTGTACCCGACATTTTGGCTGGAACTTGGCGCTCTTAGCCTGGCCATTGGCTTGAGCATTGCTGTGCTGATGCGCAGGCAACTTGGCAAGCCCTCCGTTGCACCTGTATCTGCCAGCGCCTTGACGGGAGGCGAGCGATGAATCGGTATCTGGGATTTTCATTGGGGCTACTGCTATTGGCTGGCTGCTCTGGCGATGCCAGCGAGCAAGGCTTTGCAGGTTTGGCGGGGCTTGAGCAAAGTGCTGCAGGAGAAACGCCCTATTTGCAGCCCGGCCCCGGAGATCGGTTGGCGTTCCCCGCTGATTTCGGCCCGCATCCTCAGCATCGAATCGAATGGTGGTACCTCACTGCAAACCTTGAAACGACTGACGGCGAGCCCTTGGGTGTGCAGTGGACCCAGTTCCGGCAGGCACTTCAGCCCAGAGTTGCCTCCAAGCCAGCGCCGGATTCAACCGCGTGGCCATTGCAAGCGGCATGGATGGCCCACGGCGCAGTGAGTTGGAAGGGGAAGCACTACTTTACGGAAAAGCTGGCCCGTGGCGATATGGGGAATGCGGGGGCAACGGCCGTTCCCTTTCAGGTTTGGCTGGATAACTGGCGGCTGCAGGGCAATGCCAATAACGATCGCTGGCAACTGCAAGCGGCAGGCGAAGGCTGGAGTTACGACCTGATGCTCGCTATTCAGGGCGAGCCAGTGGGCCATGGGAATAAGGGCTTCAGCGCCAAATCCGCGGGTGGTGAGGGTTCCATGTACTTCAGCCTGGTAGACATTGCCATAACCGGCGAGGTGGTGCTGGAAGGCAAGGCATTGGAGGTATCAGGTAAAGGCTGGTTTGATCGGGAATGGAGCAGCCAGCTTCTGAAAACCGGACAAAAAGGATGGGACTGGTTTGCGCTGCATCTGGATACCGGCGACAAGCTGATGGCATTCCAGCTACGGGACGACAGCGGCAGTTTTCTATCTGGCACCTGGCTTCCTGCAGAAGGTGGTCCCATTGCCTTGAGTTCTGAAGAGATTAGCGTGAAAGCACTGGAGCGGCGTAAGGGCGTGCCTGTGCGCTGGAAGCTCAGCGTTCCGGCTTATCAGGTGAATCTGGAGTTGAGTGCGCCAAGGGGCAACTACCTGAATGCCGGGCTCTATCCCTATTGGGAGAGCCCGGTGAAAGTGTCAGGAAGCCATTCCGGAGTGGGCTATATGGAGCTCACCGGGTATGCCGATTGAGCGTGAGCTACCAGGTAATGGTGCCTGAATCCGAATCCGGGCTGACAGGGCGAATATCGATGATGGCCTCGCGCTCGGCTGTGTCTTTCTCAATTAACTCGCGAAGCCGCAAGCGTTGCTCTTCCAGGGGCTCGGACATGTCGATAATGATTTCGACACGCCGGTTTTTTGCTCGATTTTCCGAACTGTTGTTATTCACTCGTGGCTCGGTGTCAGCCAGGCCTTTAACCGCAAGGCGCGTTGCCTTAACACCGCCGGTGGCCAGCAGGGCATTGGCAACCGCCGCTGCACGAGCGGCAGACAGATCCCAGTTGCTGTAAAAACGCGCTGTCCGAATGGGAACGTCGTCGGTGTGCCCTTCTACTGTGAGCTCGCCAGGCATATCCGCCAACACTTTTGCCATTTCCAGAAGCAGGCCTTCGAACTCCCAGGTCAGCTCTGCGGAGCCGGAGGGAAACGACCCTTTCTCTTCAACCCGGATAACAATTCTATGTTTGTCCAGATCGGCTTCTACCGTAATGCGCCCATCTTTAATGGCATCCTCAAGCACTTCCTGGATACTGGATGTGTTGGACTCCAATGATTCCTTTGCAGCAGTTTCCAGCGCGTCTTCAGTGGGGCTTTTCAGGGTTTGCAGTTCGGGTTGCTGATCGGTGGTGGTCTGTTTGATTTCGTTAACCAGGGTTGGCTCTGGCGGCGCCGGTGAAAATTTGTCGAAGATCGGGCTGGTGCCCATGGGGATTTCCAGTGCCGGTATATCGCGCTGCACACCAAAGGCTTTGGAGAGCTCACCGGCAATCTGCTTGAACTTCATAGCGTCGATTTCAGAAAACGACAACAGAAGCACAAAAAAGCACATCAGCAGCGACATCAGGTCGGCAAAGGTCACAACCCAGGCCGGGATGCCCGGTTTTTCCTCTTCTGGGAGCTCATCCATGTGGCTTATCCGCTGGCGGCCTCCGCCTCAGGCGCCTTGCTGCGCTCTTTTGGAGTCAGGTAGCTGGACAGCATCTGTTCGATAACCCGCGGGTTAATGCCTTGCTGAATGGCCACCAACGCATCGGTATACAGCATTTGCATGCGGGCTTCTTCCGTCATCCGCAACGAGAGCTTGTCGGCAATGGGCGTGGCGATCATGGTGGCAATCATTGCACCGTAAAGGGTGGTCAGCAGTGCAACCGCCATGGCCGGGCCGATGGATTTCGGGTCTTCCATGTTGGAGAGCATCTGCACCAAGCCAATCAGAGTGCCGATCATGCCCATGGCGGGTGCAACATCTGCCATGGCCATAAACACTTTGGAGCCGGAACGGTTGTAATCCAGCGTCATCAGGCGTTCTTTGTCCAGAAGCTGCTTGATGGTATCGTCGGTTTGGCCGTCCACCAGCATCTGGATGCCACTGCCAAGGAAAGGAGAACTGACTTCACGGCCTTCAAGCCCCAAGGGGCCTTCTTTACGGGCTATGTTGGCAACCTCTACCAGCTCTTCAATGCTGGTCTGGGTTTCTGGGAGTTTGAACTTGAACGCCCGGGCAGCCGCTTTGAAAGCACCAAGAAACTGCGGGATGCTGAATTTTGCGAGAACAACCAGCAAGGTGCCACCAACAACGATCAGCAGCGATGCCCCGTTGAGGAAAACATCGGGGGCCGCACCAAGAACAACAGCCGTTACGATCAGTAATAAGGCACCAAGAAGGCCAATGAGGGTGGCTAAATCCACGTGATCTCCAGGGGATTTGAGTGTTTAAAGAGAAGCTGCCCAGATTACCTATAGCTCATTATTCATTCAATCTGCTTGTGTCGATTGTCTGGCTTCTTCTCTAACTTCTTTCCAGGCTGCGTACTTGTGTAAATCAGATTCGACCCACTTCAAACATAGTGCAACCACACCAACATCGTCCAGAAAGCCGATGCCTATGATGACATCGGGGATGAAATCGAGCGGGTTCATTACGTACAGCAGTGCACCGGCCATGGCGGCTATGCTTTTCCACGGCACGTCGCGATAACTGCCGTTCCAGTAGTCGCGGATCATGGAAAACATCAGTTTGATATCGGCACTGAAACGCTTCAGCTTGCCGCTGCCTTTGACTTTTTTCTCAATCATTTTCTGCCGCTCCAGAAGCATTTCCAGGTCGGCGCGGTTTATTTTTTCGGCTTCGGCATTCAATTGTTTGCGGGCGTTCTTCTGGCTGAACAGGGCCATGAACATGTGTCCTCTGTTGGAAAAAATAGTAGATAACCGGCCTGTATAATGTCACGAAATCGGCCAGTCTGCCGCATCCACGGTGTGCAGTCCTACGGGTTGTTCGGCGTGGCCGTTCCACCTGTTGATAAACGTGCCGGTCGGGTCGTATTGCTGCGCCTGCTTTTCCAGATTGAACCGGCGGAGGCCGCGGGGATCAGCACCTACACCGGCCAGGTATTGCCAGTTACCATAGTTGCTCGCCACATCATAATCGATCAATTGCTCCTCAAACCATGCCGCACCGTAACGCCAATCCAGTTCCAGTTCGTTCACAAAGCAACTGGCTGCCAGTTGCCTGCCCCTGTTGCCCAGATAACCGGTTTCCCTAAGCTGGTTCATGGCGGCATTCACTACTGGGTATTGCGTGTTTCCCTCGCACCATGCTTTGAAACGGTGCCCGTAGAAGGTCACCGGCCTGCGTTTCTGTTGCACACCGTCACGGCTGAACAGGGCCTTGCCGTGTCTCAATGCGTACCAGTAGAAATATTCTCGCCATAGCAGCTCAAACCATAGCCAATAGGTAGATTCGTTTCGGGTTTCAGTACGCTCGTATTCTGCAATGGTTTCTGCAACTTCCCTTGCAGAGAGTGCTCCGTTGGCCAGCCAGGGTGAAAGCTTGGAGGATGCATCCCACTCATGCAGCGCATCGAGGGCATTTCGGGTCTTCTTGTATTCATTGATTGCGTTGGTGCCAAACAGGTATTCCTGAAGCCGTGTAAGACCCGCTTGCTCTCCGCCGGCGAATGGGTGTGGGTGCCATGGGCTGTTAACCGGAGGGCATTCCCCACGGTTATCCTGCGGGAATCCCGGAGCGGGCGGCAGTGCGGTAATGGTTGAAATTCGAAGTCCTGAAGGACCACGCTCGCCGCTCTGTTCTACCCGCTTGCGAAACTGGGAGAACGTATCCGGGAGTTCGTGCAAGCTCATGGGGAGCGAGCGTTCGGTATACAAACTGAGTGTTTCGAATTCCTGAAGCCTTATGCCCGGAAGTTTGTTCTGGATCGCTTTCCATTGATCGGCCTCTTGCGTTCCTGGTTGGCGCGATCGAATCACGCAATCCACCTTGTGGCTCAGCGCCAATGACGGAATTGCTTCTTCGGGTTTGCCAAAGGCAATGTGCAATCGCTGACCTTGTGTCCGCAAGTTGCGCTCAAGTGCCATCAGGCTTTGCCATAAAAAACGCCAACGGTGTGAGCCCATGGCTCTGGATTGCAGTGGCCCGGGGGTGAACCAGCGCGGGTCGACCACGTAAACGCAAAGCAGCATGTCTGTCTTGGAAGCTGCCAGCAGAGCTGCGTTGTCGTGCAGGCGGAGATCCTTGGTAAACCAGTATAAGGTGCGCAATTTATTGATTCCGTATTCCAGACGATTCATGGATGTCACCCATGATTTTACGAGTCTCTTGCGTATAAGGATTGCCCGGAGCTGGGCGAGCTTGGATGCCTTTGGAGCGCCATTCGGATTAGCGGTCCGTCAGCTTTACCTCGATGCGCCGGTTCTTCTGCAAGGCTTCCTGCGTGACACCTTCCGCAACCGGGAAGAACTCGCCAAAGCCTGCTGCCACCATGCGGTTTTGTGGCACGCCCTGATTCGCCAGGTAGCGAACCACGGCTACGGCGCGGGCGGTGGAGAGCTCCCAGTTGGACGGGAATTGCAGCGTGTTGATGGGTATCAGATCCGTATGGCCGTCAATGCGCAGAATCCAGTCGAGATCGGCCGGGATGGTCTTGACCACTTCGAGCAATACCCCCGCCAGTTTATCGAGTTCCTGTTTGCCTTCATCGCCCAATTGGGCAGAGCCGGAAGCGAACAATAACTCGGATGGCAGTAAAAAACGGTCGCCGACCACCCGGATGTTTTCATTGGCCGCCAGAATGTTCCGCAGACGGGAGAAAAATTCAGACTGGTATTGTTCCAGCTGGTTAACGCGTTCTGCCAACAAGGTATTCAGGCGTCGGCTGACGTTATCCAGCTCGCCGTCCTTGTCTGCAGTCATTTCTTTTTGCAATTTGAGCGCAGCGGTAATCTGTCGTAACTGGTTCTGCAGCGAAGCAATCTGATTCGATAACTGCAAAATCATGTTTTGCTGGCTGACGGAGAGCTCGTCTTTGTTATCCAGTTCCTGGTTCATGTTCGCCAGCCTTTCTGCGCGAGCTTCAGCGTCGGCTGTTTGCTGCATAAGCTGATTGCGGGAAGCTTCCAGCCGCTCTTGCAGTTCCTGGTTCTCAGCCTGGCTGTCGCTGAAGTTGCTCTGAACAGTGAGTATTTGCTGCTCCAGAGCGTCTGTTTTGCTTTGTTCCAGACCCAGCAGTTGCGAGATTTCGTTCAGGCGCTGGTTCAGCCGGGCGAGTTCGGAGTTGCGGTCAGACAGTGTCTGAGACAGGAAAAGCTGGCTGACCACGTAAATCAACAGCATGAATATAACCAGCATCAGCAAAGCCGACAGAGCATCTACGTACCCCGGCCATACGTTCGTGGTGCTTCGGCTGCGACGCCTGGATCCGATCATGGCTGGCGTTCATTGCTGGTGAATGGGTCCAGCAGGTTGGTCACGCCGGTCAGCCATTCTTCGAGGCCGTCGTAAAACCGGTTCTGGGCATGGCCTGCCTGAATGTCGAGAAAGCCCAGTATCAGCGAACCACCAAGGCCGAGCAGAGACGAGCTGAATGCCGTGCCCATGCCTTGCAGGGGCGTCAGCAAGCCCGTTTGAAGGTCCGCAAACACCTTGCCGAAATCACCCTGGCCCATGTCCAGGTTGGTAATGACCTCGCCCACGGCATTGATGGTGCCAAGCAACCCCCAGAAGGTACCGAGCAGACCAAGAAACACCAGCAGGTTGATGAAGTAGCGTGTAATTTCACGCTGTTCATCCATTCTTGAATGGATGCCATCCAGAACTGTTCTTAATGACATGGTTGAAAGGGTGAAGCGATCACGTTTGGCATCTTCGCCAAGCTGCCGTGCCAGGGGCTTGAGTAGCCGGGGTTCTTCCAGCACCGAAAGGCCGGAATGGCCGGTGCGGAACTGGGCGATCCAGCGCAGTTCGGGGAATAAAACGAATACTTGACGGTAAGTGAGGCCGATGCCGACAATCAGAACGCACACGATCAGCAGGTTGAAGACCCAGTTCGCCATAAACGCGGTGGCCAGAGGTTTGTGAACCAACACGCCAACCGCGGTAACAACTGCCAGAAAAAAGGTCATCCAGAAAAGGGTGTGTTTTGGATTACTCATGAAAGAAGCCAGCCTTTTGAGATGTTCCTCAAAAGTTAGCACAGACTGGCGAATCTTGATGGTTAATTGCGGGACATCATGGTGGTAACAGTGCCCCGGCCAGGCCTGGCGCCCAGCCGGAGCCTGCGTTACCGGTTTCAGTCTTGCTGAAGCGTCTGCACCATTGCCTTGGCCGCACCCTCGGATGACGCCGGATTCTGGCCGGTGATTAACTTGCCATCCACAACGATGTGCGGAGCCCAGTCGTCACCTTTGGAGTAGGTTGCAGTGTTTTCTTTCAGCATGTCTTCCAGCAGGAAAGGTACGATGTTCGTGAGACCAACTGCCTCCTCTTCACTGTTGCTGAAGCCCGTTACCTGGCGGCCGCCAACCAGGTTCTGGCCGGGCTTGATTTCAACATGCTTGAACACCGCTGGTGCGTGGCATACCGCGCCAATCACCTTGTCCTGCTCGTAAGCGGCTTTGATCAGGGCGATGGATGCCGTGTCGTTCACAAGATCCCACAAAGGGCCGTGACCACCCGGGTAGAAGATGGCATCAAATTCGTTCATGTCTACATTGCTCAGCACCTTTGTGCTTGCGAGGGCTTCCCTGGCGTGTGCGTCCTTCTGGAAGCGGCGGGTGGATTCGGTCAAGGCATCATCCGCTTCGCTATTGGGGTCAACCGGTGGCTTGCCACCTTTTGGAGAGGCGATGGTGATGTCTGCGCCGGCATCGCGGAACACATAGTAGGGTGCGGTGAATTCTTCCAGCCAAAAGCCGGTTTTATGCCCGGTGTCGCCCATTTGGCTGTGTGACGTAAGTACCATAAGGATCTTCATAGTGCCTTTCCTTTCTTTCGTAAAGTGAGAGTCACCTGTTTTACCAGACTTGTTACCGTGTCTTGTGCTGCTGGCCTGATAATTCAACCGCAGTGACCTGTGCCTTTTTACGCAACCAGACCCTGTGCAGATCTGAGAGCGTCTATACTCTGTATACATTTCACTGCCAGTCGTGATTTGCAAAGGTGTTCAGGAGACAACAAACAATGCGATTACTGATTGCTGCTTTGCTGGTAGCGATAACGTTTTCTGCTGCAGCCCAGCAAGGCACTGAGACCGTTCGTGCCCTCACGGTTACAGTGGGTGCAAACCATGCGCCGCCGTACCGGATTGTTCAGGGCGGCGAGTCCTCAGGCCTTTATGTGGAGATTTTCAAGGAGATCACGGATCGGCTCGGGTGGAAGACGCACTACAGGGAAGTGCCCTTTCGCAGAGTGCTGAATCTGTTACAGAAGGGCGAGGTGGACGTGATGTTGGGTGCTCGGGAAACACCGGAAAGAGAGGCTTATATGACTTTCGTAGCTCCGGCTTTTCCAGCAGATCGCCGGCTGTTTCTGTATTTTGATGAGGCGAATCGCATAGAGCGTTATTCGGATCTCTACGGCAAAACGATTGGTGTGCTTGAGGGCTCTACTTACTTCAGGCGTTTTGATAACGATGAGCAGTTGCGTAAAGAGTCTGGACCCCGTTATGAGAATTTGATGCTGATGATGGAAAAAGAGCGGGTAGACGTGGTTGTAGTGCCCGAACTGATTGGCATCTACACACTCGGGAAACTCGGAATGCCGGTGAAGGTGTCTCCGTTTTTTATGCCTGGGGAGCGGTCCTGGATAGCAGTTGCCAATACGTCGCCGGTACTGGAGTATTCGGATGACATAAGAGCTGCGCTCAAATTGATAGAGGCAGAGGGTATATATGAAGATCTGGTACTAAAGTACATGGATCAGTACGCTCAGTAATATTAGATAGCCTGCCGGGTATTGATATTGCCCCGGCCAGTTCAGGTGGCTTGATGCCCAGGAGCAGGATGGTCATTTACGTGTTAGCCCTTAAAAAGAAGATGCTTTCCGTTTTTGCCAGAATTTTTACTTTTCTGTTAGCGCTTACGTTTTTTTGTACAGCCGGAGCTGCGGAAAATTCCAACTGCAAAACTTTAACTGCGAGCGGCAACCCGGAGTACCCTCCGTTGCTGTGGGAAGATCCGGTTGCGCCAGAGCAGCTAACGGGAGCAGTCACCGCGCTTTTGGGGGAAATTCTTGAGTCTCTTGGGGTCAAGCTTGAGGTTCAGAATCTTGGATCCTGGGCGCGGGTTCAGCGCCTTGCCAGGATTGGCGAGCTGGATATGATTGCCGGTGCTTTTATCACATCTGAGCGCATCCAGTATATGGACTATCTGCTGCCGCCCTTTACCAACCTGGCTGCGTCTATCTGGGTGCCCAAAGACAAGGTTTTCGAGTATCGCCACTGGCCAGACTTGCAAGGCAAGCGCGGAAGCACTTTGATCAACAATAGCTTTGGTCAGGGTTTCGATCGCTATGCAGAAGAGAACTTGCAGATTGTTGGTGTGAGAACCATAGAGCAGTCTTTTGAAATGGCTATTGCAGGGCGCATAGATTACGTTTTGTATGAGCGCTTGCAGGGGCAGGTGAAGTTACAGCGCCTGGGATTGGCGGATGAGTTTGTGGCTTTGGATGTGCCTGTCAGTACCGAGGGACTGTTCTTTACTTTTTCCAAGAATTCAAGATGCAATACGTTCGAATTCCGTGAGCGCATTGCTGATCGTCTGTATACACTGATCAATGAAGGCCGCCTGGACGAGCTTGTCAGCGAGTACACGGCCCGTTACATGTTTCTTCAGCCTTAGTGCTCAAGGGACAATTCACTAACCCTGTCAGAGAGTTTTATCAGTATGGCAATCTGGACCCGTACACCGGATCTTGAGCATTTGGCCAAGGCCAGTGCGAATACCGCAGTTAGCCACATGGGCATTGAGTACACCGAAGTTGGAGATGATTACGTAACCGGTCGTATTCCGGTTGACGAGCGCACGGTTCAGCCGTTCGGCATTCTTCATGGCGGTTCATCGGTAGTGCTGGCGGAAACCCTGGGAAGTATGGCCGCCAATTACTGCCTGAAAGATCCCGGAACTGTGGCGGTGGGGCTGGAAATCAATGCCAACCATATACGCCCCGTGACCAAGGGTTGGGTATACGGAACAGCAAGGGCTCTTCATATTGGCAGTACAACCCAGGTATGGGAAATTCGCATGTCGAATGAAGAAGGTAAGACCACCTGTATTTCACGCCTGACTATGGCTGTTACAAAGCGCCCATAGGCGGTTGTTCAAAATTGCGGGTACAGGCTGACATTGTCCCGGCCCTTGGTCTTGGACAAGTACATGGCTTCATCGGCCCGTGACAGCAATGCCTCAAGGCGACCGTCATCATCAGCCAGCATGGCAATACCGAAGCTGGCGGTCGGCCTTAGCTCTGTGTGTTTGTGAGGAATCTTCAGTGCATGGAGTGCTTGGCGCAGAAGTTCCGCCAATTCCAGGGCCTGATTCTGTTGGGTGTCTGGCAGCAGCAGTGCAAACTCTTCACCCCCGATGCGTGCAGCTACATCAGACCCCCTCACCCTGCTCCGAAGCATGGTACCTACTTCCCTGAGAACCGCATCCCCGGCCTCATGGCCATAGGTGTCGTTGATGTGCTTGAAGTGGTCCAGGTCAAACATGATGGCGGCAACCGGTGTCTGGCTTCGTCTTGCCTGTTTAATGATTTGCTCCCCAAACTGGAATAAAGCCCGACGATTGTTCAGTAGCGTCAGTTCGTCCTGCAGAGATGCTTTTTCTGCAGCCTGTTGGGCAGCCTGCAGGGCTACTTCCATATTTTTCCGTTCGGTAATGTCGGTGGCAATTTCCAGGCGAACCAGGCGGCCGTCTGTCCACCTGATAGCTTGGTCTCTGCACTGGTACCAGCGCTTGTCTACCTTGTTCTGAAACTCCCAAACGTGGATGCCTGTGGCGTTACCCGAGCTGTCAATCAACAGGTGGTTTGTGCAGAAACTGCAAGGGCCATCGGCGTTCTGCAGGACTTGCCAGCACTTCTTGCCGGCCCAGTAATCGCCCAGGTTGTTGTTTTGCCAATAGGCGTTCATGTACAACATTTCGTGGGTCTCGAAATCCGCGACGTACACCAGGGCATCGAGGTTATCGAGAATCGTCGGGAGCGCTGCATTGGCAGCAATCCTGTGGCTGGGTTTATGGGTAGTCATCAGCGTCAGCTCATGGCGATTTTGAGCGCAGTATAGCAACGATCAATCGAAGGATGGCAGTTCCCGTTTGGTAATGGGTTTTCCTGCTTCCTGCCAGGCATCAAACCCGCCTTCAATCGATTGCACATGCAGGTAACCCATATCCTTCAGAGCTTTCGCGCTCAGCGCTGATCGGCCTGAAGTTTTGCAATAAAGCACAATCTTCATATCCCGATTGGCAAGTGCGGGGTCGCTGCTGAACTTGAACTCCAGAGTGCCTCGGGATACGTGTGTGGCGTGGGGGATGTGGCTTTGCCGGTACTCGTCGCCATCGCGAACATCCAGTAGCAGATCCGCAGCCTGAATTGCGCTTTCTGCCTGTTCCAGCGATATTTCCTCAATCTGCTGCTTTGCTTCTGCAACCAAGTCCTGTGCGGTTTTCATAACAGCTTCTCTCTACCCTATGAATGTGTATTCAGACTAAGACATATTACCAAGGTGCGTAACCCCTCAGGTATGTTAAATTCATCAGTAAAGCATAGTGAGGAAGCTATTTAATGGCTCTGTCGGAAACCAGTAAAGGCGTTGCATACGGTCTGTCTGCATACATTATGTGGGGCTGCTTCCCGCTGTATTTTGCGTTATTTGACGGTGTACCAGCTTGGGAGGTGGTTATTCACCGGGTGCTCTGGTCCTGTGTGTTTCTGGCGGTGATTGTTACCTTCCTGAAGCGTTGGCAGCCCGTGAAAGCTGCTTTGGCACGGCCTTCGAAACTTGGGTACGTGCTTGGTTGTGCGGTTCTGATTGCGGTCAACTGGGGCGTTTACATTTACGCAGTGGAGAGCCGACAGGTACTACAGGCCAGTCTTGGCTATTTTCTCACGCCTCTGGTGAATGTCGGGTTGGGTATGCTGGTGCTGAAGGAGAGTATTACCCGGCTTCAGATAGTGGCGGTGGTGCTGGCAACCATTGCGATCTTGTATCAATTATTCCTGCTTGGAGTCGTGCCCTGGATAACACTGGTGCTGGCGTTCAGTTTTGGAACCTATGGCCTGCTCCGCAAACAGGTAGCTCTCGACGGGCTTTCCGGTCTGTTTGTCGAAACGCTTCTACTGTTGCCTGTTGGCATGCTTGCTCTTGCGACCCTCAGTTACGCCGGGGTTTCGCACTTCGGTAGCAGTACCGCAACTACACTTTTATTGCTCTCCAGCGGCATAGTGACCGCAGTTCCTCTACTTGCCTTTGCCGGTGCCGCCAGAAGACTGCGGCTTTCCACCGTTGGCTTCCTTATGTACATCAACCCGACCATCCAGTTTTTGATCGCGCTACTGGTGTTCAGCGAACCCCTTAGCCCCGAAAAACTAACAAGTTTTGTGATGATCTGGATAGCACTGGCAATGTATTCATGGTCGGCCTGGGCAGGGCGCAGCCGGTCAGTTGCGTAGCAGAGCCTATTCCATTGTTTCGAGGTATTGCTCCAGTTCTTCCGCCAGCCAGCCCACAACCGCACCGCCCTGTGCCTGTTCGGACTCCAGTGCACTGAATGCTTTCCACCAGCGCGCGCTGCGGTGATGAACAATCTTGAGGGTTTCCTGTTTCAGGGCATCTGCAATCAGGGGCAGGGGGAGATCTGCCCATCCTGCACCATCAATCACCGCGTCCCGGATCAGTTCGTACATGGTGAAGGCCAGATAGTTCGCGGTTTCCGGGGATTCTGCCTCCAACCGATCGTTTTCCATAAAGGCCAGTGTGACTTCGGTAAAGCTGATGAGATCGTCCTGGGTTACCCGCTTCAGCTGACTCAGTGGATGATCCGGTGCCGCTACCGTGAGCATTCGCACATCGGCAAGCTCACGAAACCATTGATAGCCCTCGCTTGCCAGCGCAGGCATAAGCCCGTAGGCCACATCCACTGACTGGCTTTTGACCAGAGGCGGCAGCTCCCGGGGTGTGGCCAGATAAACCGAAAGACTGGTCTGCGGAAAGCGGATCTTGAGCCGGCGCAGAAGATCGCGCCACACAGGCTCTGGAATTGAATCATCCCGGGCTATGCGCAAAACCGACTCGGCACCGCTGAGGTGGTGCTGGCAGCGCGCAAAAATCTGCCCGGCGACCTGATCAAATCGGCGGCAATCGGTCACTATGGCCTGGCCGATGGTGGTCAGTTGCAACTGGTTGCCGCTGCGCTCAAACAACTCCACGCCCAGTTCGTCTTCCAGCGCCGCGAGGGCGGTGCTTACTGTGGTGCGGCTTCGGCTAAGCTCCCGGGCCGCAGCAGCGATGGTGCCATTGCGAACCACAGCCAGAAAAACCTGTATTTGCGATGTTTTCAAAAGCAATCTCCTGTTCCGCCGGTTTTTCCGTCGGTGACCGACTCACACTGTCAGCTATGTGGCGATAATATGCTGGTAATTCACGGGAGATCAAAATGTTTAAGTTTATAGCGCGGGAAAACATGGCGCTGAGTTTGTCTGCGGTAGCTGCTGGTCTATTTGCTCTGGCCGGTATTACTTGGGGGTTGTGGATTGATTCGCTGGTTATTCTGTTTGATGGCGCCTATTCACTGGTGAGCCTGTTGCTGTCGCTGTTGTCGCTATACGCTGCGCGGATTATTCGCCGCCCGGCCAGTAAGGAATACCCGTTCGGCCGCGGTGCGGTTGAGCCATTGGTGATCGCTATCAAAGGCCTGGTGATAACGCTGGTGTGTGTGTTGTCTTTGGCTTCTGCCATTGCTGCCATGCTTGAAGGCGGTCGCGCTGTCAGTGCCGACAAGGCGCTGGTGTTTGCCGGCGTGAGTGTTTTGGGTTGTGCGGCGGTGTGGGTGTACCTGAAGTGGGCCGAGCGTCGCCAGTCTTCGGGCTTGCTGGTTGCAGAGCAGGGTCAGTGGTTTATGGACTCTGTACTCAGCGCAGCCGTGCTGATGGGGTTTGGAATAGCCTGGTGGTTGGAGCAGAGCGCCTGGTCCGCATGGGCTGTGTATGCCGACCCGGTGATGATGATCGCTATTTCCGCCTACTTCATCATTGTGCCTGTGAAAATGACCGTTGGTGCCGTGCGTGAGTTGTTGCTGGCAGCGCCTCCGGCGGAATTTGCAGAAGAGGTTCATGAGGCCTTGAGTTCTGTTGGGCTGGATCCGGATCAGGTGAAAATGGCCAAGGTTGGCCCTAACCTGATGATGGAAATCAGCCTTCCAGCCAACTGGCCGGGGCGTTCTGAGCGCTTGAAGCGGAGTCTGGTGAAGCATTTGTCGGACCTTCCGGTACGCCCGGCGATTTTCATCCGCAGCCTGGTCAGTTAACTTGGGCGGTATGAAACAACCGATAACCGCCTACCACACAGACGAAGAAGGCCATTGGGTTGCCCGGCTGGCCTGTGGCCATAATCAGCATGTGCGCCACACGCCGCCCTGGGTAAACCGGCCCTGGGTAATCACCGAAGAAGGCCGGCGTTCCATGCTGGGCTTTGAGCTCAACTGCCGCAAGTGTGACGAGGGGACACCTCCCGATGCATAAAGCGCTGTTGGCAACCCTTGGCTCCGGGGCGAGCGACGGGCTAGTATTGCAACCCTCTGAGTAATAACAACGCGATCAAACAAAACGATAAATGGTGCTAACAATGATGACTCGTCTGTTCAGGATGGCAGCGGTGATGCTGTTGTTTTCTGTCAGTTCACTGGGCGTAGCCGCAGATAAACATACGTTACGACTGGCGCAAACCTGGGGCCCGAATTCCCCGATTCTTGGTGAAACCACCCTGAACATGGCCAAGATGGCCGAAGAAATGTCTGGTGGCCGTCTGAAAATCCGCATCGACAGCGCCAACAAACACAAAGCGCCCTTTGGTATTTTTGATCTGGTGCGTAATGGCCAGTACGACATGGGTCACACTGCCTCTTATTACTATAAGGGCACCATTCCCAATGCCATGTACTTCACCACTGTGCCCTTTGGCATGATTGCCCCGGAAATGTATGCCTGGTTCTACCACGATCAGGGCATGGAGCTGATGCAGAAGGTATATGAGCCCTTTGGTTTGCAGTCGTTCCCGGGCGGCAATACCGGCAACCAGATGGGCGGATGGTTCAACAAGGAAATCAATTCGGTTGCGGATCTCAAAGGCCTGAAAATGCGCACGCCAGGGTTTGCCGGTGAAGTGATGGCGGAGTTGGGTGTTGCCGTTACCAATCTGCCTCCCGGTGAGCTATACACCGCACTTGAGCGCGGCACCGTGGATGCTGTTGAATGGGTTGGTCCGGCACTGGACTTCCCCATGGGCTTTCACCAGATTGCTAAATACTACTATTCAGGCTGGCAAGAGCCTGGCGCGGAAGTGCAGTTCCTGATTAACGATAAAGCCTGGAACAAGTTGCCGAAAGATTTGCAGGCAATCCTTCGCATCGCCATGCGCACTGCGGCTTACGACATGTACATTCAGACTACCCACGAAAGCGGCGTAGCCTGGGATCGCATGAAAGAAGACTATCCGAATGTGACCCACAAGACGTTTCCGCCGGAAGTCATTAACGCCATGCGCGATGCAACAAACAAGCTGCTGGCTGAAGCGGCTGAGAAGGACGATCTTGCAAAAGAGATCATCAATTCCCAGCGTGACTATCTGAAACAGGTTCGACAGTGGACCAATATTTCTGACAAAGCCTACCTGAACAGTATTGCTACTGACTGACCCGCTACACTGCACCCTGGCTACTGAGGTAGACAGGGTGCTCTCATTGCAGAACAATCCCCATGAATGCAGTGCGTAAATCCTGCACAATGCTTTTTATGTAGCCTCCTTTCTGGAAAAATACGCCGCAGCAGGGGCTTTTTCAGAAGCTCTCTTATTTTTGGGCAGGGTTGATGACTAAAACACTCTTATCGCTAAGCGGTATCAGCAAGCAATTCGATGGCAAAACTGTGCTGGATGAACTCAGCCTTACTATTGACGATGGCGAGTTCATTACCCTTCTGGGGCCCTCCGGATGTGGTAAAACCACCTTGTTGCGCATGATGGCGGGTTTTGAGCACCCGGATGAGGGAACCGTTACCCTGTCTGGTGTTGATATCACTCAGACTCCGCCTGAACACCGCCCGCTTAATACCGTGTTCCAGAATTATGCGCTGTTCCCACACATGTCGGTTTTTGACAATGTGGCCTATGGCCTGAAAATGGAAAAGCGACCGAAAGCTGAAATAGCCGAGCGAGTTGAAGAGGCCCTGGCGATGGTTCAGCTGGAGGACTTTGCCAGGCGCAAGCCGCATCAGCTTTCCGGCGGCCAGCAGCAGCGGGTTGCGATTGCCCGGGCAGTCGTCAAGCGGCCCAAAATGCTGCTACTGGATGAGCCCTTGTCTGCACTGGACTACAAATTGCGCCGCACCATGCAGGTGGAACTCAAACGCCTGCAGCGTGAGCTGGGTATAACCTTCGTGTTTGTTACCCACGATCAGGAAGAAGCCTTGTCGATGTCTGATCGCATTGTGGTGCTCAAAGACGGTTATATTCAGCAACTCGGTACGCCCCGTGAGGTCTACGAACGCCCGGCAAATGTGTTCACCGCACGCTTTGTTGGCCAGACCAACTTCTTCCCTGGCCGCGTTACCAAAATCGAAGGCGAGCGCATCAGCGTGGATGTGTTTGGCTTGAACCGGGACCTGAGCAAGCCGTCGTTCCGTGTTGCCATGAACCAGTCACTGCACGTTTTGCTGCGCCCGGAAGATATCCGCGTGCTCGCGCCGGATGATACCGAAGGTGTGGCTGGCAAGATTGTAGAGCGGAATTACAAAGGCAGCACTCTGGACTCGGTGATTGAACTGGAAGATGGCAGCCATGTGATGGCCAGCGAATTCTTTGATGAAGACGACCCCACATTCGATTACAGCATTGGTGAGCGGGTGCGCGTGAGCTGGGTAGATGGCTGGGAATGGTTGCTGGCGGAAGAGGGCGATGAGCCACTCACCGATGAAGAGGAGCTGGCAGCCGATGATGCGGAGCATTAAGCAGCAGCCGTTCAGAGCGGCTGTACTGGTGCTGGTTTGGGGGTGGCTGCTGTTCCTCGTACTTGCGCCGAATATGCTTGTGGTGGGTGCCAGCGTGATGACGCGGAACCCATCTACCTTTATCTCTTTGCCGTTGAATCTGGAAGCCTACCGACAACTGTTTAACCCCTTGTATCTGGACGTGTTTCTGCACTCCCTTTACATGGCAGCACTAACGACTCTGATTTGCCTGCTGATCGGCTATCCTTTTGCCTGGGCCTTGTCGCGGGTGGAAAAAAACCGGCAAATGCTACTGATTTTCCTGTTGATTGTGCCTTTCTGGACAAACTCTCTGGTGCGCACCTACGCGTTGAAGCTCATCCTCGCGACCAACGGCCTTTTGAACAGTGCGCTAATGTCTTTGGGTGTGATTGATGAACCCGCGCAGCTTTTGTACACAGAAGGTGCCGTGATTGTCGGCCTGGTGTATTTGTTGCTGCCCTTTATGATCCTGCCACTGTACTCGGTGTTTGAAGATTTGCGACAGGATGTTCTGCTGGCCTCTCACGATTTGGGTGCGGGTCGCCTGGCTACCTTTAAAAACGTAGTGGTGCCTTTGACGCTGCCGGGCGTGCTGGCCGGTGTGATGCTGGTATTGCTGCCCGCCATGGGCTTGTTCTTTGTGCCGGACATTCTGGGCGGTTCGCGCAACTTGCTGGTGGGTAATGTGATCAAGAACCAGTTTCTGGATGCCCGTAACTGGCCGTTTGGCGCCGCTGCCAGCATAGTACTCACGCTTACCATGGCGTTGCTTATGTTTGCTCATCGCCTCAGTAAACGCCGTTTGGGCGAGGAGGGTGCGTGATGCGCTGGTTATCCCGCAGTTACCTCGCGCTGGTGTACTTGCTGCTGTATGTGCCAATTGTGGTGCTGGTGGTGTTTTCCTTTAACGACTCCCGAACGGGATACAGCTGGGGTGGATTGAGCCTGCGCTGGTACGAATCCCTGTTTAATAACCACGCCATGGTGCAGGCCATGTGGAATTCTTTGTGGCTGGCACTTACCGCTGCTACGGTATCGACGGTAATCGGCGCCCTCACCGCACTGGCCCTGCATCGCTACCGCTTTCGTGGCAAAAGAGTTCTGAACGGCATGCTCTTTGTGGTGATGATGTCACCTGAAATTGTGCTGGCCATTTCGTTACTCGGGCTGTTCCTGTTGCTGGGCTTGAAGCTTGGTTATGTATCACTGCTGCTTGCGCACGTGACATTCTGCCTGCCGTTTGTGGTGATTACGGTTATGGCGCGGCTTAGTGGTTTTGATGAACGCCTGCCAGAAGCGGCCCGGGATTTGGGCGCGAGTGATTTCACCATGACCCGCACCGTTTTGATTCCGGTTATCATGCCGGCGTTAATGGCAGGCTGGTTGCTCGGTTTCACCCTCTCCATGGACGATGTGGTGGTGAGCACCTTTGTGAGCGGCCCAAGTTATGAAATTCTCCCTTTACGCATCTACTCCATGGTGCGCGTGGGGCTTAAACCTGAAGTAAACGCACTTGGCACGCTGCTGCTAGTGTTCTCACTAGTGATGTTGATGTTGTCGCAATGGATTCTTTCAAGGAGCAAACAATGAAAAAACTCGCACTGGCCGGCATGCTGGCCCTTGGCCTGACTGGCTGCAGTTCCGATGACCCGCAGGTACTGAATCTGTACAACTGGTCTGAATACATGCCTCAGGAAGTGCTGACCCGCTTCGAAGACGAGACCGGCATCAAAGTGGTGTACACCACCTACGACAGCAACGAAGCCATGTATGCCCGTTTGAAGCTGCTGGACGAGAGTGCCGCATACGATCTTGCCGTGCCTTCAACTTACTACGTCAGCAAAATGCGCAATGAAGGACTGTTGCTGCCCATCGACCAAAGCAAGATCAGCGGCTTTGACCAGCTTGATCCAGAGCTCACTGGCCTGGATATCGACCCGAGCAACCAGTACAGCGTGCCTTATCTTTGGGGTACCACCGGCATTGGTGTGGATACCGCTGATGTTACTGGTGAGCCGGTGACAGCATGGGCAGACCTTTGGGATGAGCGCTTCAAAGGCAAGGTGAACCTGACCAATGATATGCGTGAAGTCTTTCATATGAGCCTGCGGGTACTGGGCTATCCCGGCAACAGCACCGACCCTCAGCAAATCGAGGAAGCTTATCAAAAGCTGACGGAACTCATGCCCTCCGTGCGCACGTTTAACTCTGATGCACCGCGCATGCCCTTCCTTGAAGGCGAGGCGGATGTGGGCATGATCTGGAACGGCGAAGCCGTTATGGGCAAGGAGAGCATGGAGGCACTGGAGTATGTGTATCCGGAAGAGGGCGTTATTGCCTGGCTGGACAGCTTCGTAATTCCCAAGAATGCCAAGAACCCGGAAGCGGCCCACCAGTTCATCAGCTTCGTGCTGAAACCGGAAATCGCAGCGCTGATCAGCGAAGATATTGGCTACGCCACGCCAGTTCTATCTGCCCGGGAGTTGTTGGGTGACGAGGTTGCCGGAGATCGCGCGAGCTATCCAACAGCTGAAGATATGGTGAATGCCGAGTTTCAGACCGACATAGGGGATGAAGCCTTGCAGGTCTATGCCAAATACTGGGAAAAGCTGAAATCAGGGCTGTAAATCCTGGCCTCAGAGTGTGACATTGCAGGGCCCTCTCCTGGCCCTGCAACCCTCACGTTTTAATATATTCTGGTGTCCGGATTTTGTACACGTTGAGGCGAGGGTGCTCTATACTGGCCGGTATAGCTCCTAATGGCCGAATATCCGTGTCTATATCTGCACACATTCTGAAAGCCCTCATTATTCTGTTTGGAGCCCTGTGCGGGCTTGTACCTGTCGCATCTATGGCTGCACCACAGCCTCTAACGGAAGGCTGGGAGTACCGCTGGGGCGACATACCTTTCACCGCGGAAGGTACACCTGACTGGTCCCTTGCACAGCAGCCAGAACAGTGGCACGCCATTGATTTTCCTTCTAACCCCCCAGGCCGAAATGGCCAGGATCAGGTGTGGTATCGGGTAACTCTGCCCGCGGGTGACTGGCAGGATCCCGTGCTTTATATCCTGAGTATCGATTTGATTGTTCAGGTGTGGCTGGATGGTGAAAACATCTACCAATACGGCACCTTCGACAAAGATGGTCGGGGCAAATTCGAAGGCTGGCCCTGGCACAAAATAACTCTGCCAGAGGGTTACGAGAATAAAACGCTGTATTTCCGCGTGTTTTCTGATTACACGGACATAGGTCTTTGGGGTGAAGTGAGCCTCATGGATCACTCAGAATTAATTCTGCATATCCTTAACAACTCTCTGGAGGCCCTTCTTGTTGCAGGGTTTTCTCTGCTGGTGGCGTTGCTCGCACTGATACTTTCCCTGCTGCAGAGCGGCAGAAAGACTTTTACCAGTATTGCTCTCTTTTCTCTGGCTTCATCAGTGATGCTCCTCTCCGAAAGCTCTGCCAGCCAACTGATTGTGCCCGATGCCTTGATGTGGGATTACCTGGCCGCGGGAAGTTACTTTCTGCTGCCTGTTGGTCTTTGGCTTATGCTCGACCAGTGGCTGGGTGGCACGCGTCCACCCCGGGCAATTTCAGTGATCTGGAAACTGCATCTTGTTTACATGCTTGGAGCACTGGGCCTGGCATTGACTGGTGTTATCGGCCTTTCGTTTACCTTCCCTCCATTCGATGCTCTGCTTTTATTGTCCCTCTTTTTGATGGGGCTGATAACGGTTCCCCGTATTCGTTTAATGACCAAAGAGCAGCAAGTTCTTGTGCTGGCGTGCGGCGTGTTCAGTGCTTTATTGGTTGCAGATATGGCAGTGGCGCATGGTTTCATGCAATGGGTCCAGGTACCCGTTGGTCTGGGTCTGCTCGTATTTATACTGGCCGTTGTAATAATCTCGTTAAGACATTACGGAATGACCCAGAGAGCCCTGCAGGAGCTAACTGTCACGCTTGAGCAGCAGGTGGCTGAGCGAACCGAAAAGACAGAGAGGCTTTTGCAGCGAGAGAAGGCCCGGGCGAAGGTGCTGGCGTTTGAGAATGAGAAAAGCCGAGAGTTTGCAGAGGTTGTGGCTGAATTACAGGCCTGCGCTAACCTTGATCAGGCATTCCAGGTGCTCACCGAAGCAATGCCCAGACTGTGCAGCCCTATCAAGGGCATGATCTATCGGCGAATGGCTTGCGGTGGATATGAGCGCCTTGCGCTCTGGGGTTATGGAAGCGCGCTTCCTGACTTGCACCCGGTTATTGAGACACTCGAGCATATGCCGCCCCCGGTGCGCCTTCTTGCCGGTTCCGTTGAGGAGGCTGAGGCGGCTTGCAGGAACTGTCAGGGGCTGGTGTGCTTTTCTATCAACGTGGAGTTTATGAACCATGGTACAGCACCGGAAAGCCTGTTGTTGCTGGACGCGGAGGGCATAAGCAACTCCGGGCACACTGAAGGTGGCGCAGCAAGGTTAATGTCCTCGATCAACCTGGTAGTCGAGCGAATAGGGGTGACACTTTCTGGCCTGTCACTCAAGGAAGATCTGCACCGATTCTCCTATGAAGACGCCCTCACGGGGCTCAAGAATCGCCGGTATTTTGACCAGCTATTTGAACACGAAGCTAGCGTAGCTCTGCGCAAAGAACTGCCATTATCTCTGCTATTGGTTGATATAGACCACTTCAAACAGTTTAACGATACTCATGGGCATGAGGCAGGTGATGCCGCGCTGAAAGCGTTTGCTGCAATACTGGAATCGCGTTTTCGTGGCAGTGATGTTGTCTGCCGTTACGGTGGCGAAGAGTTTGTGGTGATTCTTCCGGCCTCGGATATAGTCGGTGCGAGGGAACGTGCTGAGCAATTGCGTGAAGCGGTGCGAAAAGAGACGGTTGTGTTTGAGGACAAGGATCTCGGCTTCCTGACCATATCCATTGGTGTTGCGTCATGGCCGGGCAGTACCAAAAAACCCGAGAAGCTGTTGAAGCTTGCAGATGAAATGCTTTACAAGGCTAAAGCAGGTGGGCGAAACAGGGTTGAAGCGTTCCCGGAGCGCTAGCTGGCCGGCGCAGGGCCGGCCAGGAATATGGGGTTCAGACCACCAGAACCGGGCACTTGGCATGAGAGGCCACCCGGTGCGAAACGCTGCCGAGGAGCATGCCGTCCTTATCGCTATGAGTACCTCGAGTTCCTACCACGATCAGATCCGCTTCTTTGTCTTGGGCGAATTTCACAATAACCTTTGAGGGGCGCCCGGATTTCACAAAACCTCGAACCTTCGTTGCTCCATGGTCGATAGCCATATCCTTGGCATGTTTGACCACTTCTTTAGCGTAATCAGAAAGCACCTTGTCTGGAATATCCATGTCCGCAGGCCGCCCAATGGAGAGAGACGCTTCAAACAGGCTGTGGTGCTTGTATACACATAGGATAAAAATTTCGGTTTCAGGCATCAGCTTTTGAAAGCCGATAGCCTTATCCAGAGCCTTGAGCGAGGTTTTGGAGCCATCAACTGCCACCAGAATCCGTTTGAACATGCTTGTCTCCTTATATATTCACCGGGTGCGCGCTAGTCTGCGAAGGCAAGATCACGCAGGAACAGGGCGATCTGGGGGAAGGCAATGATCAAACCAGCCGCCAGGATCAGCATGAAAATAAACGGAGGTGTGCCCCGGATAACTTCAAGGTAAGGCCGTTTGAAGATCGCGATGGCTGTGAAAATGTCACAGCCAAACGGCGGTGTTGCCGAACCAATTGCAACCTGCAGTGTAATGAGTACGCCCACCAATACCGGGTCCAGCCCTGTTGCCTGAATGGCTGGTGCAAAAATCGGGGTCAGTACCAGAATCACAACAATGGGGTCGACAAACATACAGGCGATAAAGAAGGCGACGCAGATAGCGACCAACACGCCCACCGGGCCGGCTTCGTTTACGCCGACAGACTCCAGTATTGCCTGGGGAATCTGGGCAAAGGAAATGATCCAGGAGAAGCCGTTGCCAACAGCCACCAGGATGAAGACTACGGCAGTGATCAGGCCGGTAGATTTGGCAATCTTGTAAATTTCACCAATCTTCAGGGAGCGGAAAATGATGAATTCCAGCAGGAATGCATAGAGCACACACACCGCTGCAGCCTCTGTAGGGCTGAAAATGCCACCATAGATACCACCCACAATGATAACCGGGAAGAACAGTGGCCAGCTGGCATCACGAACCGAGAGGGCGCGCTGGTGCCAGGTTGCCTTGGGTTCAGTGGGTACGTTGTTTTTGTAGGCGTAGAACAGGCAGTAGAGCGAGAACATGAACAGGATCAGCAGGCCCGGGCCAACACCAGCGATAAACAACTCTGCGATGGAGGTTTGGGAGATAACCCCATAGATAATCATGCCGATACTGGGGGGAATCAGAAAGGCAATGTCACTGGCGTTGATGATCAGTGCCAGCGTAAATGAATCTGAGTAGCCGGCTTTGAGCATCTTGGGGCGTAAGGGAGAACCTACGGCCACAACGGTTGCCTGGGTAGAGCCGGACACGGCGCCAAAGAGCGTACAGGAAGTTGCGGTACTGATTGCCAGCCCGCCTTTGATATGGCCAATAAACGCCATAACCATGTTGATCAGCCTGTCCGCAGACTGGCCTCGGGTCATTATATCTGCGGCGAGAATGAACATGGGGACAGCAATCAGTGAGGCTGGCCGGATGCCACCCATCATCTGCTGTATGAATGTGCCCATCTGGCCGAAGCCGTCAAACATCATAACAAAGCCAACGACGGCGGCGGTCGTCAGCGGGATCATCATGGGGAAACCGAGCAGTAACAGCCCGATCATGATGATCATTAGAATAGTCGCCATAGGTGTGCCCTTTTTTTATCGTACCCCTGGTGAAACCGGGTCAGACTTCCGATTCTGAATCAGCGTAACCGTCGATCACTCCCGTGGAGAGATAAACATCCTCACTGGTGAAGTTCTTGATTGCTGTGAGGAAATACTGAATGCCAGTCACGGCAAAGCCCACAGGCACCCAGATATAAATCCACCAGATCTCAAAGCCCAACGCCGGCAAAATACGGCCACGGCTGTAAAGGGTTTCGATGTATCCGTAGGAGTGGTAGCACAGAAAGAACATCACCGCAGAAGTAAACAGGGCGATGAAAATCATCAGTACCTTGCGGCCTTTGGATGGTAGCGCATCGTAAACTGCGGACATTCGTATGTGACGACCGTAGCGTGCTGCGTAGCCGATGCCGGCAAAGGTAACCAGAATAATCAGGATGCGATTTATTTCGCCGGAGAAGAAAAAGCCCTCTCCAAACACAAATCGCGCAATAACGTTTACGACGGTGTTTATGGCCATGAGGATAATGCCCGCGGCCAGTATTACGGCTTCTGTGTTGGCAATCCATCCGTCTATGGTTCCCAGAATCCCGGGCAGACCGGACTCAAAAGTACCGGTATCGTCGTCTATCTCCGGGGTGTTCTCCGACATGGGATTTGCTCCAGTTCATGTCGCTCCCGACCGGACATTGATGCTTGGTGGGGCGGGTTAGTTCAATGGAGTGTCCGCCGGCTGGTGCCGGCGGACACAGGAGCACTGCAGGGTTGTTACTTCTGCACGTCTTTCAGGTCTTTCTTGAACTGGTTTAGCAGCTGTTCGCCGCCCTTGCCAGTCATCTCAATAAACTTTTTCTCAACCTGAGGAGCGCGTGCCTTGAACGCTTTGATTTGCTCTTCATTCAAACGCGTTACAGTCACCTTGTCGCTGGCTGCCTGGATTTTTGCGAGTGCTTCATCCGCCAGGCCATCGATGTGGGTGATGATCTTCTCAAAGGCATAGTCTGCGGCATCCTGAATGAGCTTCTTGTCTTCATCTTTCAGGCCGTCGTAGAAATCCTTGTTGGCCATTGCAGCAGTCGTGAACCAGCCATGACCGGTGTAGATCAGGTTAGGTGACACTTCATACAGTCCGCCTGACTCGATCCAGAAAATCGGGTTTTCCTGACCGTTGATCATGTTGGTCTGCAGTGCGCCGTACACTTCACCCCAGGGCAGCGGCGTTGGTGTTGCACCGAATGCAGAGTAGGTTTCAGACAACAGTGGGTTGGTCATAACCCGGATTTTCTTGTTCTTCATGCCTTCGGGCGTAGTAACTGGCTCATCCAGTGTGATAACAAACTCGCCTTCCGGGTACATTTGCAGAAGCTCGAGGCCCTTGTCGGCATAAAGCTTCGGGAAGTCTTCGTTGATGGCCTTACTCTCACGGAAAAACTCGATAACCGTGCTTATGTCTGTGGGCATCAGGTAGGGGATGAAGAAAATCTGTGCTTCAGGAATCAGGGCACCGGTAAAGCCTGGCGACTGGTTAACAAAGTTCAGAATGCCAGCCTGGGTTTGCTCCATGATGTCGTCAGACTCACCCAGTTCACCAAAGCGATACACCTGGAGAGTGTGGTCGGAGTTTTCTTCGATATATTCCTTGAATTTGTATGCGTATACGTCCTGTACGTCGCCCTCATACTCTTCGTGAGCGTAGCGCCAGTTTGCTGCGTTCACAGAGTTTGCTGCGGTCATTGCCGCAAATGCGAACGCTGAAATTCCGGCCAGTTTCTTGAGTTTACTCATGCTGCTCATCGGGTTTTCTCCGTTCATTTTTCTTCAGACATTTATTGTTACATTGGTAGAGACTGGCAAAACTTACTGACTTTCGCAAGAATTTGACCTATTTGGCTCCATATTGGCCAAATTGTGCTCGATTACTTGAGGCCTGCTCTTGCAAGTAGTGCCCGGAACTCTTCAGTGACTCGTTCAAGACTGTTTGAAAGGCGATGGTCATCAGGGAGAATCAGTATCGGTAGTGCCTGTTTTCGGGCGAGTTCAATAACGGGCATTGGGGGCACTATGTCGTCATCCCAGCCGTGAATGATTTGCACATGTTCGGCCTGGATGCGTGGGCTGGATTGCGGGTAGTCCTTCAGAGCCAAGGCTGGAGCCAGAAGGAAGCAGCCCAGAACCGGAGTCAGCGCACTGGTTTGTGCGCAAACCCAGCCGCCCATGCTGGAGCCCGCAAGGATGATGTTGCGGGGGTCTGCGCCGCTGGCAGCTATGGCATCTTGCATTTGGGCCAAACGAACCGCTGGATCTTTGGTGCTTCTGTGGTCAATGGCGTGGGCCTGCACCTTCTCAAAAGACTCCGCCATGGCTTTCAGAGCCTGGATTTTGGTGCCGCCCGGGCCGCTCTCCAGGCCGTGGGAGAGAAAAACGTGCACGGTGCTGTTATTCATGGTGCATCAGTCCCCCGGGTTTCGTTCAGTATGTCGAGGGCATGCCGCCGTTTTGCCGGATCATAGATATCCACAGTAAACATAAGCTCATCCACATCTACACTGGCCAGTAGTTCATTAATCTGGGCTCTGATGGCAGCAGCATCTCCAAGCAACTGCAATCCAAGGAAATCCTTAACCGTTGCTTGCTCGGCAGGGTTCCAAAGGCCGTCCATCGATTTCACCGGCTCTTTCATCCAAAGGGGCTGTCCCCGGAAAAGTGCCAGAATTCGCTGGTAACTGGTAGTCGCAAGGTACTTTGCTTCCTCGGTGCTTGCAGCAGGCACCGCGGGAACTGCCAGCATGCTGTAAGGTTTCTGCAGTTGTTCAGAAGGCTGGAAGTTGTCCTGGTACAGCTTCAGAGCTTCACGGTACAGGCGTGGAGCAAAATGCCCTGCGAAGGCATAGGGTAGGCCGCGCATAGCTGCCAGTTGGGCGCTGTAGAGGCTGGAGCCAAGTAACCATATCGGCACCTTGGTGCCCGCGCCCGGAACCGCCTTCACGGCCTGACCAGGCCGGAGGGGGCCAAGCAGTGACTGGAGTTGTGCAACATCTTCCGGGAACTGCTCTGCGCCCAGGCCGTCGCGGCGAAGGGCTCGGGCTGTTATTTGATCAGTGCCTGGCGCCCGGCCAAGGCCAAGGTCAATGCGGCCGGGGTAGAGGCTTTCGAGGGTTCCAAATTGCTCTGCGATAACCAATGGTGGGTGGTTGGGCAGCATTACACCGCCGGAGCCAACCCGAATGGAGTGGGTTTTGCCAGCAATATGCCCAATCAGTACGGAGGTTGCCGAGCTGCTGATGCCCTCCATATTATGGTGTTCAGCCAGCCAGAATCGCTTGAATCCGAGATTTTCGGCATGCTGGGCATAGGCCACACTGTTTGCGAGTGTATTGCCCACGGAATCGCCTTCGCGGACCGAAGCAAGTTCGAGTAGTGAGTAGTCAGGTAATAGGTTCATAGTGCTAGGATAGCACTTGAAGGTCGTACTGCCCCAGGCGGTTTGATAATGCCGGGTCGCGCAGAGATCCACTACCCAGAAGGAATCCATTGTGCAGCAAAGTGCCTATTATGAAGACGACACCACACTGGCCCAATACCTGGAGTTTCATTTTGGTGAGCAGTGGCATGGCGAAGCCAACTTCCCCAGGGGACTGGCAAAGGTAGCCATTGATGCCATGGATGGGCGCACCTTGGGGAGAGCGCTGGACATTGGCTGTGCCTGTGGCCGCACCAGCTTTGAGTTGGCCCAGGCGTTTGCACATGTAGATGGAATCGATTTCTCCAACAAGTTTGTGGAGCAGTGTCAGGTAATGGCCAGGGACAAAGTGGTTCGCTATGCCCGGCCGGAGGAAGGCTCACTGGTGAGCTTTCAGGAACGCACTCTTGCGTCCTTGGACCTTGAAGAGGCTGCTGAGCGGGTGGCCTTCCATCAAGGGGATGCTTGCGACCTCAAACCTGAGTTCACCGGATACGATCTGGTGCTGGCGGGCAATCTGATTGATCGGCTATACGACCCCTCCCTCTTTTTAACGCGCATTCACGAGCGCATGAATGATAACGGGCTTCTGCTGATTGCCTCTCCTTACACCTGGCTGGAAGAGTACACACCCAGGGACAAGTGGGTGGGCGGGTTCCAGAAAGATGGTGAGGACTACAGCACGTTTGACGGCCTGCGCGATATGCTGGCGCCCCACTTCACCTTGTTAATGGAGACCCGAAGCCTGCCATTTGTGATCCGTGAGACGCGCAACAAGTTCCAGCACAGCTTTTCCGAACTGACAATTTGGGAGAAAAACAGGCCGGCGTAGTCGTATGAGTGCTTTGGGAAAGGCTCGAAAGTACAGGTGCCGGGCGGGCGAAAAATATAATAGCTTACGAACGACTTAGATCACTTTGACTTGACGGAAGCTATGGTGCGCAAAGTGCACTTTGATTGATAATGTGCCCCCCAAACTTTTGAGCCTACTACCATGAATGAAATCAGTAGTTCTGAAAAGCTACCTTTCCGGCGTTGCTCCAAACGTATTCTCACCCCTGACAGCGTATTCGCAAGAGTAGCCCTGGCAATTTTAGCGGTGTTTACTCTTGGCTTCAGTTCGATGGCCAGCGCCGCTGAATCCGGCGCTCAAAGCCTGACCCATCATCCTGTTGGGTACATTGCTGTCATCATCTTTGTGATTGCTTATGCATTCGTGATGCTTGAAGAAAAGCTGCACCTGCGCAAGTCCAAACCGGTGTTGCTGGCAGCTGGCCTGATCTGGTTCCTGGTGGCCGGTGCGGCTGCTATGAGCGGCGATACCGAAAGCGCCAATGCGGCCTTGAAGCATAATTTGCTGGAATACTCCGAGCTTCTGCTGTTTCTGCTGGTCGCTATGACCTATATAAACGCCATGGAAGAGCGACAGCTTTTTGATGCCCTGCGTGGCTGGCTGGTAAGCAAGGGCTTCAGCTATCTCAGTCTGTTCTGGATTACCGGGTTGCTGGCATTCTTTATCTCACCCATTGCCGATAACCTCACCACAGCTCTGCTGATGTGTGCTGTTCTGATGAAGGTGGGTGAAGACAGTCCCAAATTTATCGCCCTTGGATGTATCAATATCGTTATTGCGGCAAATGCGGGGGGCGCCTTCTCTCCTTTTGGCGACATTACAACGCTGATGGTCTGGCAGAAAGGTGTAGTCGAGTTTACCGAGTTTTTCAGGTTGTTCATTCCTGCAGCAGTTAACTTCCTTGTGCCAGCTGTGATTATGAGCTTTGCGGTTCCGAGTGAGCCACCGAAGGATGCGTCAGACCCAGTGATCATGAAGCGCGGTGCCCGCCGCACAGTTGTGCTTTTCCTGCTCACTATTACTACCGCTGTATTGGGCCATAACTTCCTGCACCTGCCGGCTGTGGTCGGCATGATGATGGGCCTGGCTTACTTGCAGTTCCTGGGGTATTACCTGCAACAGAGCTTCAAGCGTGGAGTGGCCCGTGAACGGGTGTGGGCTGAAAATCACAAGAATACCCGCCTGCTTGAGCGGCTCGATAAAGCGGTGCCTTTCGATATTTTTAATCCGATGGCACGCACAGAATGGGATACGCTGCTGTTTTTCTACGGTGTGGTGCTTTGTGTGGGCGGGCTTGGTTACATCGGCTACCTGGCCGAGGTATCGCAAATCCTATATAGCGACTGGAACGCCACGGGGGCCAACATTGCGGTGGGCGTTATGTCGGCCATCGTAGATAACATACCGGTGATGTTCGCCGTGCTTTCGATGGAACCTGATATGTCCCATGGGCAGTGGCTGCTGGTGACGCTTACTGCAGGTGTTGGCGGCTCCATGCTGTCAATCGGCTCCGCTGCCGGCGTTGCACTGATGGGGCAGGCAAGGGGCTATTACACTCTCATGTCGCACCTGCGCTGGACGCCGGTCATCGCACTTGGGTACGCCGCTTCCATCGCAACTCACATGTGGCTCAACGCCAGTCTGTTCTGATCGCCCTGACAAGGAGCCCTCAACGGGCTCCGTTGTTCAAGCTGTATTGCTCAGCGCGTTTTAACGAGCTGTTTTCAGAGCTGTTGCCCACTTCTCCATTTCAGTCAGCATAGCTGTCGCAGAATGGTCGATGGGCTCGTTGGAGCTGAATACTTTGTTATCGTCCAGGTGGTTCCACGCCATGGGCACCATCACACCTTCTACCATCGGCATCATTTTCAGAGTAGTCACCAGCTGGCGAGCCAGTGTTGCCGCACGAATACCACCCGCAGCGCCGCCATAGCTTACAAAGCCGCAGGGCTTGTAGTTCCATTCTGTGTAAACGTAATTCAGAGCGTTCACAAAAGCTGGTGGTGGGCAGTAGTTGTATTCTGGCGTTACGAACACAAAGGCATCGGCTGAGTTAACGCTTTCAGACCAGCGCTTGGTGTGTTCGTGTTCATAAATACCCGAGCGTGGGTGGTTGGCTTCGTTGTATACCGGCAGGTCAAAATCCGCCAGGTCGACTAACGTGCAATCGAAACTGGAGTTGCTTGCCGCAAATTCGTGAAACCAGGTTGCGATAGATGGGCCAATACGACCTGGGCGAGTGCTGCAGATTACTACATTCAGTTTAAGCGCCATGAACAGTGTCCTGAGTGGATATGAGTGCCGGCCCGAAGCCGGCGATTGTATAGCTGGCGTTAAATCTAGATGCTCGGGCGAATTAGATCAAACGAAGCATTTTGAGAGAGATGAACAGGAAATCCGATCAAGTGCGCAAGCAGGGCTATGATGTTTGGCGCACGAGTTCCTCCAGCCTGCTTGCCAGCATGGGCCTGCCAAATGCCCAGCCCTGCGCAAACCTGACGCCCATGTTTGAAACAATAGTGGCCTGGATGCTTGTTTCGACACCCTCCGCAACAACCTCCATGCCCAGTTCTTTTGCAATACTGACCATTAGCGGAACAAGCGCTGCGCCCAAACCGCCGGTATCTATATCGAATACGAAGCTGCGGTCAATTTTCAGTGTGTTGCAGCCCAGATCCCGCACCTTTGCGAGGTTGGAATAACCGGTACCAAAGTCGTCGACTGCCAGCTCAAAGCCGTTCGCCTTGATCCACTGTATACAGTCTTTGGCGGTAGCCGTATCAAGATGCTCGTCTTCGGTAATCTCGAAAGCAATGTTAAACCGCGATGCTGCAAGAGCCAGTGAAATGTCGGCATCTTTCATTCTGCTCTGGGCGATATCAGAGGGAAAAAGGTTGATGTTTACCTTGAAGCCGTCCGGTAGCCCGGCTCTGGTGTTCAGGTCGTCCAGAGTCTTCTGCATGATTAGTTGGGTAAATTGCCAGCCCTTACTGATATTGGCCAACACCGGAATGAATTCATCCGGGTAAAGGGCACCATAGGTATCACGAAATCGGGCCAGAACCTCACACCCGATAATGCTCCCGCTCTTGAGGTCTACAATCGGCTGGTACAGTGG
>Ga0209075_1000707_pt1 | contig 32283 bp, 21 predicted proteins | sample Stecom2011_FD_187523 | JGI IMG/M metagenome (GOLD analysis project Ga0209075, IMG submission 187523) | Agricultural soil microbial communities from Utah to study Nitrogen management - Steer compost 2011 (SPAdes) (version 2) | ecosystem: Environmental > Terrestrial > Soil > Agricultural land...
CGAAAATCTTCGGTTAAGTGAATGCAACGCACGCCCGCAGGCTTACCATTAGGCATGCCAGGAATAGGCGATGTAATAGAAGGGGCAATACAACATGCACCACACTCAGAACGACAATCCACTCATACCCCTTTTTTTATCAAGTAATTAATATATGAACAGTGCGTTGCAGCTATCATACCGCAATCTTTAAATGCTAACCTTGCCAACGCCTGCACTGCAAGTTAGCCTTGCAACAAATTTACCCCATAGGGTTTTAATATGCCTGTTTTTTATCTTTTAATTGCGTTTGCTCTTAGTGTATTTAGCTCTGCCACTGCAGCCGATCAATCTCAATTCCGTTTAGGGGTTGGTGCTTACGGCATGAAACTAAAATACAGTGTCGACGGTTTACCTGACAACGATTTTGGCAGCAGTCTTTTCGCTGAATACAGTGAAAACAACTACGCTGGATCCCGCTTAGTTGTATATTCCATTAAAGATGACGATAAAGACATTGCCGCTCACGGGGCAGAAGTACAGCTTTTGCTAGGATACGGGCTTGCCAATAATGGCTTCCGTATATACACCGGCCCCACGTGGCATATCGAACATATGCATTTACCACGTGCCGACGACAGCAGCATCAGCCACACCTTTAAAGGCTGGGCATGGCAAATAGGCACTGGGGTTCAATATAAACGCTTTGCCATAGACTATGCCTTTGGTTTACGTAATAACCAATCCTACAAGCATGAAAGTCGCCAAGCAGGTAACCCTGGTGGTGGTATGTACACCCAAAATATTCTATTAGGTTATCGATTCTAACCTTCTTTCACCGATCCACTCTTGTGGATCGGCCCCTCCCTTCTCTTTTATTGTTTTCACTACCTGCCAATCTTTTTCAGATAATACGCTACCCTTAAAGATACATGTAAAGGTACATGCTAATTTGCTTTCTACTCCATACTATATTCTAATATAGATATATAGTAATCATACCTGTATTAAAGGAACGTTGTATGAGTGCCGCTTTATTGACCAGCCGTTTTAAAATATTACTGTCCATGGGACTTGCTACTCTTAGTTTTAGCAGCCTAGCCCTTGAATATATAACCGTTCAACCCGAGCAAGTTGCCGAGTACTTTGACTTAGAAGCCACGCTGGAAGCCGTGAATGAAAGCACCGTTTCGGCTCAAACCAGTGGTGCAGTGGAAGCTATTTTAGTGGATGTAAACGACAGCGTTGAAGCCGATAGCGTGATTGTTCGTATTAATAACACGCAACAGCAAGCTGCGCTGCAACAAGCCTTGGCTAATTTAGAGCAAGCCAAAGCGCAAAATGAAGATGCGCAAGTTGTGCTCACCAGAAACAAGCGTCTCTACGACAAGCAATCTCTTTCTAAGGGCGAGTATGACAGTGCAGTCGCTCGTGCTAAAAGTGCTGCAGCTGCTGTTAAAGCAGCCGAAGCTGGTCTGCAACAAGCCAAAGAGCAACTGTCTTATACAGAGGTTAAAGCCCCCTTCTCTGGCATAGTTAAAGCCCGACATATAGAACTTGGCGAACTGGTTAGCCCAGGACAACCATTAATGACCGGATTAGCATTAAGCCCACTACGTGCCGTGGCCGACTTACCACAAGCTGTCGCCACTGGATTTAAAAAGACGGGTGAACTCTCTCTGATTATAAATGATGAACAACTATTGCCAGAAAAAGTCACTCTTTTCCCTTACGCCGACAGTCGCCATCACAGCATCAGATTACGTGCACAATTACCAGAAACACAGGCGGAAGCCTACCCTGGTCAATGGCTTAAATTACGAGTTAAAACAGGGGAACGTGAAAGCATTTTAGTGCCGCAATCTGCAATATTACAACGCGGTGAGCTTTCTTCCGTGTATGTATTAGTCAATGATACTGCCCGCTTACGACAAGTCCGCACTGGTGAAGACCAGAACGGACAAACAGAAATTCTTTCAGGCTTGCAAGCAGGCGACATCATTGTCACAGACGCACTCGCTCAATTAGCCGCATTACGTAATAACCAATAAGGTGGAATTCATGAAGTTAGGTATATCGGGGAAGATTGCCCGTACGTTCCAGAACTCTCAAATAACCCCACTGCTTGCCTTAGTTGGGCTATTGCTTGGCTTCTTTGCCATTATGGTGACTCCTAAAGAAGAAGAACCGCAAATTGATGTCACCTTTGCCAACGTGTTTGTTGCCTTTCCTGGTGCTAGCGCTAAGCAAGTAGAGCAACTGGTATCTATTCCTGCTGAACAAGTGCTTTCTGAACTAAAAGGCGTGGATGATATTTTTTCTATCAGCTCACCCGGCCAATCTGTTTTAACTGTCGCTTTTGAAGTGGGTATTCCGCGTGAAGAAGCCATCTTAAACTTATACAACCAAATACACAGTAATAACGATTGGTTCCCACAGAACATGGGCATCATGCCTCCTATTGTTAAACCAATGGGTATTGATGATGTACCTATTATGGCTCTGACCATATCGTCTAATCGTGATGATATTAGCGCCGCGGAGTTAACTAAACTTGCGCATGCTTTAGAGATTGAATTAAAACGCATTCAAGGAACGCGTGATATTTATACCATTGGCGGTCAAGACAGTATTCTGGAAGTGCGCTTAGATCCTGCGCGTATGAACGGCTTTCAGTTATCGTTTGACGATGTTCGCAATGCCTTATTAAGCGCCAATGCCGGTGGTCACATTTTGCCTTTAATTCAAAACAACCAAGTTATTCAAATACAGGCAGGTAGCTTCTTAAAGAGCGCAAGCGAGGTCGGCCAACTGGTGGTTGGTCGCTCAGATTCAGGGATTGTGTATTTAGCGGATGTCGCCGACATTAGGCTAGGCGCCGACACGCCCGAACAATCTGTATACACTCGCGCTCCTAACCAACAAGACTCACTGCCAGCAGTGACTCTAGCCATTGCTAAGCAACCTGGCAGTAATGCTATCGACATCACTCAAGCCATAGACAAGCGCCTAACTCAGCTTAAAAACCGTTTAATCCCCAATGATATTAACGTCGATATTACACGCGACTACGGCATCACCGCACAACAAAAATCAGAGCAACTAATCAGTAAGTTGCTGTTTGCAACGGCTGCTGTGGTAGTACTGGTTATCTTCAGTATGAGTTGGCGTGAAGGTGTGATTGTCGGCGGTGCTATTATTATCACGCTTGCCATTACACTCTTCGCCAGTTGGGCGTGGGGCTTTACGCTCAACCGAGTATCTTTATTCGCTCTTATTTTTTCAATTGGTATTTTAGTTGACGATGCCATAGTGGTGGTTGAGAACATTCACCGTCATTTGCATTTAGACCCATCTCGCAACATGTTAGACATCATTCCTGAAGCGGTAGACGAAGTGGGTGGTCCGACTATTCTGGCTACCTTCACCGTTATTGCCGCCTTAATGCCAATGGCTTTTGTAACTGGATTAATGGGTCCATATATGAGCCCCATTCCCATTAACGCGTCCACTGGCATGTTAATCTCATTAATCGTTGCTTTTATTGCGACGCCTTGGTTGTCGTATAAGCTAATGCGTGGCATGAAGATTGAGTCTACTTCCCAACACACAGACAGCATTGAAGCTCAGAAAAACACCAAGTTATATCGATTCTTTAACCGCTTAATGCGCCCGCTTATTGAGGGTGCTAACGCAGGCAAAAAACGCTTAATGCTCTTTGCTGGTGTCATGCTACTGATCGTAATGGCAGTGTCTTTACCGGTATTTAAGCTGGTTGTATTAAAAATGTTGCCCTTCGATAACAAATCTGAATTTCAGATTATCGTTGATATGCCCGAGGGTACTCCAGTTGAGCAGACCTTAGTGGTGCTAGAATCCTTATCAGACGAGTTAATGAGCATTCCGGAAATTAAAGACGTTCAGCTATACGCTGGCACCGCTGCCCCAATTAACTTTAACGGTTTAGTGCGTCAGTATTACTTACGTGCAATGCCACATCAGGGCGATATACAGGTTAACTTAGTCGATAAAGAACAGCGCGACCGCCAGAGTCACGAGATTGCTCACTCAGTGCGCGCCTCGCTGCAAAAGATTGGCTTAACTTATAACGCCAACGTTAAGGTCGTTGAAGTTCCTCCAGGCCCGCCTGTGATGTCCCCTATTGTGGCTGAAATCTACGGGCCTGATTATAAGCAGCAGATTGCAGCAGCTAAACAACTGCGTGCCTTATTTGAGAACACGCCCAATGTGGTAGATGTCGACGATATGATTGAATCGCCACAAGAGAAATGGGTCATCAATATCAATCGTACACGTGCCGCGCAATTAGGTGTTGCCCAGGCCAGTATTGTGCAAGCCATCAACACGGCTTTAGGTGGTGAAGATGTTAGTTATTTGCACACCGAAAACAACAAATACCCTTTACCGGTGCGCTTAGAGCTACCAGAAGGCAGCAAGGTTGAACTCAACCAGCTAAAAGTGATGAAGGTACGCTCTATTCAAGGTGACCTAATTGCTGTTGCCGACCTTATTGATATAGAGAAAACCACGTCCGACCACACCATCTACCACAAAAACCTACAGCCCGTAGTATTTGTAATGGCCGATGTCGCCGGTGAGCTAGACAGTCCATTGTATGGTTTATACGACATTGCTACCTCAATGGACGACAACGGAATGGACTGGCAGCAAATGCTTATTAAGCAGCCACCAGTGACTGATACCATTGCAATGAAATGGGATGGTGAATGGCAAATTACCTATGAAACTTTCCGGGATATGGGCATTGCCTATGCCGTGGGAATGATTTTAATTTACTTATTGGTTGTTGGTCATTTCCATTCTTACTTAGTCCCCTTGGTGATTATGGCGCCTATTCCTTTAACCATTATTGGGGTAATGCCTGGTCACAGCTTGTTTGGTGCACAGTTTACGGCAACTTCTATGATTGGCATGATCGCATTAGCAGGAATCATTGTGCGTAACTCTATCTTACTCGTGGACTTTATTAAGCTTGAAAGTGCTGCGGGTATGAAGTTTACCGACGCTATTATTATGGCGGCTGCGGTACGCGCTAAGCCCATTGTATTAACGGCTTTTGCTGCCATGATTGGTGCGCTATTTATTTTAGATGACCCTATCTTTAACGGCCTAGCCATTGCACTTATCTTTGGTATTTTGGTTTCTACCCTACTGACCTTGGTAGTTATTCCAATCTTATATTTCTCGGCGTTTAAAAAGCAGTATCAGTAAAAATTGAAGTGCTAAAAAAAGGGGCGATTACTAATAGTAATCGCCCCTTGTACTGAACAGCTAATGGGTTAGTTCACCCCTAGTACAACCTCTGCTTTTTCACCTTTTTGAGTACGGCAAATAGACAAACGTGCGGCGACTTTTTCATCATAAGCTAGCAACCAGTCCTTCACCTTTTGACCACGCTCTAACGCAAAATCAGACCAGTCTTCACCCAGCTCATCGGCTTCTGCTGTGCTCACAAATGGGCAGGCTTTCACTTCAAGCTTATCTTTCTTCTTCATAAGCTCCGCCACCTTAGTAAGGTTTGCAATTTGTTCGTCGGTTAACTCTGTCACACCATGCTCGTACACTAAAGAGTCTAAACGAATGGCAAACAGATAATCACCGGCAAAACTTGCAACGGTAAGCATGGTTCCGTAAGGCTGCATGGCTTGTTTTAAGAAGTAGACTGTACCGGCTTTCAGCGCTTTCTGAGTTAACTGCTTAGTAATATCATTTAAGCCAACATCAGGATCCGCCAAGTCGCCCTCTAACGGAATACTTAAGCGTAAGTTCCCATTATCGTCACGTAGTAATCCCACCGCAGTATCAATGGGCATAGATATTTGCTTACTGATTTTGCTGATGGTTTCTTCATTTACTGGCGTAAACTTAGAATTACGCAGTAATATTTTAACGTTACCGCCAAGCTGAGCCTTATCAAAAGTAATATGAGCATCAACGTCTAACGAGCCACGATCTAGCTGATACCCCAAAGCCTGAATGAAGTAGCCATTAAACGGCACTAAATCTAACTGACGTACGGTCACATCCACATTGCCTTGCGGATATAACACTGCATCACGTTCAAACAGCCCTAAGCTACCTGTTGCGACTATCATATTGTAGCGACCAATACCTAAATGGATTTCAAAAGGTACTTTTTCAGTTAATGAGAAATCACTTTGCTTAATGGTGCTATTAATTTCACCAATGCTTACCTTAGTAATATTGATATCCGTTTTTAACGCCGGTGTTATAGAGTAATCTTCGACATGTACCTTACTCGCGACAGTTTCTGCACCTTCAACCTCTTCAGCCTGCTGAATTAAACCGGCTAGCACTAATGCCAACAGAAGTGGCTTACTATCTTCTTTAGCTTCTGAGTTTTTTGCATCTTCTTGGCTTGCATCGACCGTAGTTTCTTCATTTGGCAAACCGACTAAATTCCCGTCTTTATCACGCTGAATATTCACCAGCAAGCCTGAGTAATATTGATTACCCAGTGTGACTGAAAACTCATCGCTGCTTACATCAACGGCCAAATCATTAAAGCCATACTGCTCTAAATTCAATAACTGCTCTTCTTTGCCAGTTACGCTTAGCTGTGTAATTAACAGAGTTTCTAATTGCGGTTTTAAGTCTTGATGTTGGAAGTTTTCAAGGCTGATCTGATCGAGCGCTAACTGCATGGGGTCATCGTTAAGAGCGATATGATTAACCTGTAACGATGCAAAAGACTGCTGCGTACCTGCGTTACTTATTTCGTTAATGCTGACATCATCGATGCTGAGGGTTAAACCTTTACCATCATCAACACCCAGTGATTTTACAAGTAAACGTTCAACGCTTTGTGATTCCGCATCCGCCAAAATATTGTTTAAACTCAACTGAGATAAATTAAGGCTAAGTTCATCATCTAACACTAAGGACAAGCCGTTTACGCTAAGGTCTCCTTGCCATTGTGGCTGAATTAATAGGTTGCTTAGCTTACCTTTTGCATTAAGTGCTAGTGGTGCGTTTAACAATAAGTTTTGTTCACCAGAGACCGCTAACGATTCAAGAACCAATGCCACATTAATTTTAGGCTCACTATTTTCTGCGGTATTTAAACCCTCTATTTGAATATTTTTAACCTGCAATTCGCCTTCAGTCTCTAAGCCATCTATAGATAACTGCCATTGGTAGCGTTGGTTTTTTATTTCTAAATTAGTAACTTGCACCGTCCAGGGTTCTTCGTCTGTACTGTCACTTTCTGTGCTTGCTTCAACGGCACCCGGCTGTTTCTGAGTGTCGGCACCCGCCAATGGGATTGAAATCCCCGCCACCGTCATGCTTTCTGAGTCTTTAGTAAGCACGGCTTCTAGACCTAGGTCTAGGCCATCTAAAATGACATTACGCACGACTATCTGCTGCTGCAGCATGGCCCAAAGATTAATATCTAAGGTTAAATTATTAAGGTGGGTTTGCTCTTTGCCTACATTAGGGTGAGTAAGAGTCACTCCTGTTAAAGAAAGCTGGGTAGCGAATGGCGCAAACTTCCAGTCTTCCGCTTCTAATTGATAATTTTCGCCTTGCTCCTCATACCAGTCGGCAGCGAAACTCAAGGCAATTCCTGGCGCCATATATAAGCCGACCAATAAAGCTAGCAAAATAATAATAAGAAGGGTCGATAAAATAACGAGTATTCTCTTAAGCAAAGCAATACCTATCAATAAGTTATAATTTAATTTAAGTTTAACACCTTGAAATACCAATCCATAGTGTCCGACTTTGAGGTTGTTAGCCACCTATTATTATTCAATAAGATCGTATAAATCGGATTAAAACCAAGGTAGGGTTAGACCATAAGAATAATAATACAGGACCTTAAGATGAAGAAGCTCACTGGTTTAACTGCACTTATTTTACTTTTATCTTACTTGTTTTTTTGGCCAACACAGGTAGACCCCGTCGCTTGGCAAGCACCCAAAGCACCAGCTTTAGAGGGTGAGTTTCAAGTAAATAACAAACTCTCAACGGTTAAGCGTTTGGCAATGGCTGAAGGTATTGGGCCAGAAACCATCGCCATTGATACGCAAGGGTTTATTTACACTGGGTATCAAGACGGCAGAGTTGTTCGCTTTAATCCGCAAGGAAAACAGCCCGATCTCATTGTTAACACTCAAGGGCGCCCACTAGGCATAGACATAGCCGAAGATGGCAGTTTGATTATAGCAGATGCATTAAAAGGCTTATTAAGAGTAACGCCTGGGAATGGTGCTATAGAGTTGTTAACCGACTCGGCCAATAACCAGCCGTTTAAATTTACCGATGACGTTGTGATTGCGAAAAGCGGCATGATTTACTTTACCGACGCTTCCAGCAAATTTGGCCCTGCAATGCACGCGCGTGATGATATTCTCGAGCACGGTGGTCATGGTCGTCTGATTCAATACAACCCGCACACTAAAGAAACTCATGTGTTACTCGAGGGCTTACAGTTTGCCAACGGAGTGGCTTTATCAAAAGACCAATCGTATTTGTTAGTGGCAGAAACAGGTAATTACAGTGTGGTTCGTTATTGGCTTACAGGACCGAATACAGGCCAACATGATCTATTTTTAGAAAACTTGCCGGGCATACCCGATGGTATTTCTAGTAACGGTGAAGGAATATTTTGGTTAGCGTTATTCTCACCTAGAAACGCGCTACTGGATTTTGCCTCCCCCTACCCTTGGCTGCGTAAGTTATTTTTTAGAATTCCAGCGTTTTTACAACCGCAACCGGCAGCCCATGCTTTTGTATTAGGAATAAACGAGCAGGCGCATATAACACATAATCTACAAGACGCGTCCGAACATGCTTTCCACCCGATCACCAGTGTTATTCAACATAATCGTAAGCTATATCTTGGTAGTTTAACCGCCGATCATTTCGCGGTATATGACCTAGACTAAACTTCACAGTGGGGTGAGTTAATCACCCCATAAGGCTTCTCTTAAACCGCTTGCGCGTTGAACTTTACTTCTAATGCCCTGCTGCCAACAGGCATCACTAGAAAACAAGGTGAACTCCTGTTTTGCTCGCGTAATTGCAGTGTAGATTAGTTCACCGGTAATAACATTTTGCCATTGATTAGGCAGCAACAAGCATACTCGTGTGAACTCAGATCCTTGGCTTTTATGCACTGTGATGGCAAAGGCTGTTTCATGCGCAGGAATACGGCTAGGCAACAACCAACGAACACCACCCTCTGCATTTAAGAAGGCTACTTTGAGTTGGTTATCTTGATATGGCAGCGCAATGCCTATGTCACCATTAAACAAGCCTAAGTCATAGTTATTTTGACTAACGATAACGGCACGACCGGGGTACCAAAAACTGTCTTCTGTTCCATAGTTACTAGAAACACCGGCGCCAAAAGCACCTTGTTCTCTAAGTAGCCTTAAAATATGTTGGTTTACCTGCTCAACGCCATAAGGGCCTTTACGTAAGGCAACTAACACCTGAAATGTATCGTATGCTGCAAAGATGGCTATGGCTTTTTTATCAGGGTCTAGGTTTTGTTTTAAAACATCGATGTACTCTTTAAAACCTTGCTTAATATGCTGTTTCCAAGCATCTTGCTGCCAATAATATTGTTCATGCTCATTAAGCACTTCAAAATGCACATCACTAAAGCCATTAAAGGCTGTTTGCGCCTCGGCCTCATTACCGCCATTGACAGCTTTTGCTAAATGACCAATACCACTGTTGGCGTCAAATCGGTGTGATACTCGCAACTGTGCTACGGCATTCTGTAATGGCTTATTCGAATGCTCTATATAGCCTTCTAGTTGATACCCCGTTATCTGTTGTAGTTTTTCAGCAAAACTCGGCTGTACCCCATGCTGATTCCCGGCGTCGCATAAATCGGCTAAGACGCTACCCACCTCGACCGAAGCAAGCTGATCTTTGTCTCCTATGAGAATTAAGCGAGCACTCGGAGACAAGGCCTCAAGTAAATGGCTCATCATGGGCAGGTCGACCATAGAGGCCTCATCAACAACCACACAGTCAAAGGGCAAATGTTGGCGCGCATGGTAACGGAATCCGCGTGGTGTCCAACCTAATAAACGGTGCAAAGTATAGCTATCATCAGGAATCCGTTCTGAATAAGGCAAAGCGCCTTGCTTTGCTCGTGTTTTTGCTTCTCGAATGGATTCGGTCATACGTGCTGCGGCTTTACCCGTGGGTGCGGCTAATGCCACGCTTAAGTCTGGATTTAAACTTAATAAGGCACTGAGCATCTTAGTCACTGTCGTAGTCTTACCCGTGCCCGGACCGCCTGTAATTACAGCAAAGTTTTGTAAACAAGCACTGGCAGCGGCTATTTTTTGCCAATCAATTTGGTCTTCAAGGGTAGGAAACAACTGAGTTAAGACTTCTGCTAACGCACTTTCATCTATGGTATTTTCAACATTTAATCGAGCCTGTATTTGCTTTAATACCTGTTGTTCATAATGGTAGTAACGCGCTAAGTACAAATTACTTTTATGCAAAACCAAAGGTTGGTTAGCGTATGCAACATCTTGCTCTACGCAATGCACTGTCGCCGCATTTTTTAAGCTATCCAGCACATCAGCCAATGCCTGCTGATTCCATTCTTTAGCCAACAAAGGATATGCAGACAGCCATTCAATATTGTGCAAGGGTAAGCAGGTCTGCCCTTTACCCAGAGCCATATTCACTAGTACTGCAGCCAGCTCTAAATGCAGCAAATCTAAATTCTTTGTTTGTGCTTGTGTCTCATAAGCCAGTATTTGCTTAGTAAATTGAATATCAATGGCACGTAACTGTTCGCTTATATTGGGGTTATTTAAAATTGTCATCATGCCGATTTCCCGTTAAAAAGAGTGCGCCATTGCTTTAGTTTCTCTGTATCCACCGCGTGGTAATAAACACCAGGAGCTTGTTGAGTGTCTCCGTTTTTGAACAACGGTGCTTCAGCACCTAAGTGCATGCCTCTTAAGAAAAAGTAATACACCCCACCAAGATGTTGCTGTGGATCGTAATCCTTAATACGCCGCGCCAATAAAGCATCTAACGCTAAGGTATAAATCCAAGCCTGCATATCATAAGCATGACTCAACATAGCGTCGGTTAAGTTGTCGGGCCGGTAATCTGCTAACGACCGGCCTAAATGATTAGACTTATAGTCGGCAACGTAATAACGACCGTTATGACAGAAAATCAAATCAATAAAACCTTTTAAATAGCCTGTTAACGGGTTGAAATTAAACCGTTGACTGCTGCCTAATAGTGCTTCTAACTGTGAGGGTGCAAGGTTTGCTACGGGTAAAAAGAACTCCATTTCATCGAGACGCTTTTCATAGGACACCTGCTGCAAATCAAACTGATTAGCATAAGCGTCTTGTAACGGAGTTTGCACTATGGCGCTCATCCACTGAACCAAATCAGGCAACTGTTCTTCTTTAAAATCGATACCGTAATGTTCTAACTTGGTGGCGACTAATTCTGGTAGCGTTGCTTGATCGTGAAAGTCCCAGTGTTCGAATATTTCGTGCAAGCAAGTACCCGCATTTGCCCCTTTTACAAAGGTGAAAGCAATATGCTCAGAATCAAACTCCTGCTCAGTTTCTGTGGTTACTATGGGCGTTTCTTGTTCGCTGTCATAGCTATTAAAGGCGGTGCTTTCATCGTCCTTTAATTGCACCATTGGTTCAGTAGCCATGGCTAATTTATCTGCCTGATGAGCAAGCTGACTGTAGCTGCTGACACGCCAATTATCCCACTCTTTAGGGGCTGCATAAGCGGCATTAAGCACTAACGTTTTATCGTCAGAATTATTTCCTACTCCAGATGACTGCCAAGATGGTAGTGCACTGATGGTTATATCATTTTCAGTGAGTCTATCTATCAGCGCTTGCCAGTTTGGATCGTCGTTGATGTTTAAAACATAGCCGAGCGCCGTTTTTGCCACTCTGGTTTTTTTATTTCTGCTTGCGCGACCATCAACCACATCTTTAATCCACACAAAACAACCCTGCTCGGCTCTTGTTAAGGCAACGTATAACAAGCGTAAATATTCAGCTAACTTTGCTTCTTTGGCCTTGTCTTTCTCTGATTCTTTTGGGTTTAAATGCAGCTTTACCTGCTGATCGGTATCAAAATAAATTATATCATCAAAGCGGCTAAGCTCGGCCGTGTCATCCCACAAAAATGGCAAAAAGACTAACGGATACTGCAAGCCTTTCGACTTATGAATGGTAACAATGGATACTAAGTTAGCATCACTTTCTAAACGCAGTTGCGACTCTTCACCTGCTTCATCATCGCCTAACACATGCTCTGTAAACCAACGTAACAATGCTTCATGACCGCGCAGTTTTCGGCTGCGTTGTTGCAGTAAATCACCTAAGTGCATTAGGTTTGTTAAACGGCGTTCACCGTCGGTTGTTTTACGCAGCCTAATGGCTAACTCATCGGTTTCTAACCAACTCATAATGGCAGCCATAATGCCGCGTTTTAACCACAGTTGCAGGTACCCTTGCTGAGCGGCTAGGGCTTCTTCCCACTTATGCTCATCCACCAATAGCTCGTCTATTTCGGCGGCACTGTAATTTTGCGTTAGAGTGATTAATGAAGAACGTAAAGCACGTTCATCGGTTGGGTGCGCAACAGACTGTAGCCAACGCAAAAGATCTTGTGCTTCTTGCGTTTTAAATACCGAATCGCGAGTAAGAAAAACGCTGCTAATATTACGCTCATTTAAGGCATTGCGGATAATTTTTGCTTGCTTACCTGTGCGCACTAAAATGGCAATATCTCGGGCTTGAACTTTATCTTTCCCTAGCTGCGCACTTCCCGTTAACAACTGCTGAATTTGTGCTGCGCACTCACTGGCAGTGTCTTGACTCGCCTGGTAGCGATTCGATTCTTCCTGTGTTAACCAAAACTGTAACGGGGCAACGGGCGCATCATTAATTACCAGTGCGTTGTTATCTCTCGTATTGCTGCTGTCTACCGGAGAAAAAGCAATGTCATCGTTATACACAAAAGGCGCGCTGTGCCCAGAAAATACAGTATTGACCGATTGAACCAGCTGACTATGGCTACGCCAGTTTTTATCAAGCGTAAAGCGCTGGGATTCGTTTAATTCACGTTTAGCACGAATGTACGTAAAAATATCGGCACCACGGAAGGCATAAATTGCTTGTTTAGGGTCACCAATCATTATTAGTGCATGAGGGTCTGATGACTCGTTTTGTGCCGGATAGATACGACTGAAAATTCCGTACTGAATAGGGTCCGTGTCTTGGAACTCATCGATCATGGCGACAGGGTAAAGCGTACGAATTTGTTCGGCTAATTGATCACCAAACTCTGACACTAACGCTTGCGATAACAAACGTAATAAGTCATCGGGCGTTAAAATACCGGCCTGCTCTAAGCTATCAAAATAGCGCTCTTTAATGTCTTCTAACCAAGCATTTTTTAAAATACTTTGAATTTCTATATCGCAATGCCATAGTGCATCGATTGCATCAAAGAGCGGATGGGTAGGAAAGCTTCCATCTTTGGACTTTTCCTCCATGACAGCATAAGTGAAGTTTTCAGCTTGCTTAGGAAAAGCCGTTAGGTCATCACCTAACAGATACTGATAGCTGAGCCGTAACCAATTGGGTAAGTTTTTACTGCTGTAGCTTTGCTTTCTCAAGTTCGAACTTGAAATCAGTGCTTCTATATCTTCACTAGGTGTCTTCTCTGCGATGCCTTTAGCCGTAGTAAAGAGCTCGGTGAATGTCTGCCATGCTTCATTAAATGAGTGCTTTGCTGTTTCTGGCAAAATAGTGATATCGCTACGACCAATACGAGACTTCACTGTATCAAATAAACTTTTAGGACTTTTATGCGTTGCCAATAGTTTTTGGCTTTGTGCAAAGTCGAGTGAATAAGCCACCTGACGCCATACGTCTTCACAGGCCTGCATTAGGTACTTATCACTGTCTAAGGTCAGCTCGGCACTAAACATTACCCCACTATCGAATGCAAAGCGCTTCAACATCTTTCCGCAAAAGCCATGGATGGTAAAGATACTGGCTTCATCCATTAGGGTTAAGTTAGTTTGTAACCAGTGCTTCAGCTCTAATAGAAGCGTATCTTCCGGTTTGCCACTGCTGCGCACTATGTCTTGAATGTATAGCGCTAAGTTTTCGTCCTCAGCGTCTTGTCCATTCAACATGCGCAGAACATCGATAAAACTGTCTTGAATGCGTTGGCGAATACGTCCACGTAATTCTTCTGTGGCTGCTTCAGTAAAGGTAACTAATAAGATTTGATCACAACCTAAACGCGCACTGTTGTGACCTGTAATAATTCGATTATAAAGCGCACTGATTGTGAAGGTTTTACCGGTACCAGCACTGGCTTCTATTAAAGAGCGTCCTTTTAATGGATAACTTGGAACGGAAAGTTTTTGCATTAGTTATCCTCCTTAATAATTTCCATATAACCAGCCATACCCTGCATAAGTGCCCCCCACTCTTCTAGCCACTCTTGGTAATCAGACTCAAAGCTTTCATTAAAAGTCGGCAAGCAGCGTTTCAAGTAATCGGAGGCAAGTTCGTCATACTCTTCTTTTAGCAAGGTGCCGACGTACTTAACCATTTGATCCATTAAATCTTGCTCACTTTTCGCTTTTTCTTCTAATTCATTCCTTTTGTTGAATAGCTTATGGAGTGTGTTAGGTAAATGCGGAATAGGTTTATGCCAGCACTGCCAATACCACTCTAAAGCAATCGCAATTTGTTCGAGTGCCACCTCTTTTGATGGCGCTGAAAGCTTTATTTGTTGGACTTCATCTTTTGACAATGCAAACAAATAAGCCGATTGCACAGGCGCATCAGCGGCGACGGCTACCAACAGCTTAAGCCAAGCATTCAGTAAGTGTTTGCCTTTTAAGCTACTGACTTGGTAGTAAAGGAAGTAGTTGTGATCTGTGCTTAGCGCAGAAAACGCCTGCTGTAACTCCCCCAACACTTCAGTGCCATTCACATTAACGCTCAGACTGGTATTTCCCAGTGGGCTTCTCATTAGAGGCTGCACAGCCTGTACGAGCGACTCAGTGTATTTAGCAACCTGTAGGCCACTGTGTTTACCCAGTTCTTTTACCGGTAAATTTCCCAGCGCTTGTTGCTGACTAATAAACTCACGATTAAAGGTTTCTATATCATCTAGAGCGCTAGGTTGGTGCTGCACGCTGTCTAACCATTGTGACTTTAGCTGATATTGCTCTAAACCTTCTGTAGCAAAAGGTTCGGCGCTCAATTTTTCTTGCCAATCGATATCAAGGCTCGACTGTAAACGGCGTCGAATAAAAAACTTACAGGGATCGGATAAAGCCAACACCATATCCTGCACATTTACTTGGTCGGTATTAAGGTCGGCCGGCAACGCCAGAGCGCTGCTTTGCCAGCTTAAATCGGTCTTCTCTTCAGACAAACCTGCCTGAGCAACTTCCATCCATAGATGCTGATAACCTGGTACTTTATGCTTGTGCTCGACAAAACGGTCTGCGTTATAGGGTTGTAAGGGTAATTCGTCCACCAGCCACTTCAGGAAACGCTCGCGGCTTTTACTGTGGGTTAGTTGCAAGTCACTGTCTAAACAAAAGCCGTCGGCTAAATAATCACGCAATTCTGCCACTAACACAGACGGTTGTTGCTCCGCATTGTCGCGCGCACTGCGCCCACGGTAACTGATGTACAAGTAGTCTTGAGCAGAGCTGACCGCTTCTAAAAACAGGTAACGGTCATCTTCACGACGTGAACGGTCACCTAGGCGTGATGGTTTGCTTTGCATTAAGTCAAACCCTAGCGGCGTAACACGACGAGGATAATCACTGTCGTTCATACCCAGTAAGCATACGGCCTTAAACGGAATTGAACGCATTGGCATTAGGGTACAGAAGTTAACCGGTCCTGCTAAAAAGCGCTGCCAGCCTGTTTGTGTACCAAGATGTTCGTTAAACCAAATGGCTAACACTTTAATGGGCAAACTGTCTGTTAATGCCGAGAGATCGGTATCTTCAACCCATTGCTGAATAGACTGTCGTATACCTTGAAGAGAGCTAATTTCATTGTCATCGGGCAAATAGAATTGATCAATAATGGCCGTTAATTGTTGCTGCCAGTCTTCTTTAATAAGTGATTGATTAAGCCGCTTTTGCCAAGCAGACAATTGATCAATAAACGCCATTATTTTGCCCAACAACTCGCCTTCATTGCCTTCTACCGCAAACACTGGGTAGTCTTGCATAAAGTCTTGATCGGTATTGGGCAAGGCATAGCCTAATAGCAACTGTTTTAGTCCTTTATGCCAACTGTTCTGCTCAAAACTTGGCATTCCTTGTTGGCTACGTTGCTCACCATCTAATCCAAAGCGAATTTGCGCATCCAACAACCAATTTTTTATCTGCTCCAGTTCATCCACTTTTATATCAAAGCGATGGCGTATAGCCGGCACGTCTAATAGATCAAACACCTCGGGCAAGGTGAAACGTGAATCAGGCAAATTTAAAAGCTGTAAAAAACTTTCAACGATTGGGTCTTCAGCGGCAATGGCTTGGTCTGAAATTGCCCAAGGAATCTGATAACGAGCTTCCGTGTTGTCGGGCTGAATAAAGCGAGCATTATGACTAGAAAAAACAGCATCAATATAAGGCGCGTACTGGTTAATGTCGGGCACCATCACCACTATGTCACGCGGTTTTAAGTTAGGGTCTTGGTCTAACCAATATAATATTTGGTCATAGAGTTGTTGCACTTCGCGTAAAGGGCTGTGGGCATCGACAAAACTAATACTGGTATCGTCACTACTAATAGCTTGTTTAAATTGGCTATCGATTAGCGCCTGCGCAGTAAATGCATTTTGCTGGCGGTCGTGCAATTCAAGAATATCGTTTTTTAAGTAATCAAGCAGGCGTGGACGCTGCTTAGGCGCCTGATAAAACAGCTCTACCTCGTGCAAATGATCTGTGGCCGATTCGTTAATAAGAGTTAAGAAGTCTTTACCCAACTTGCCCCAAGAAGCCAGCAAGGGGTTACCTCTATCCATAATATGTTCAGTGTCGGGCGCCTTCGATAATATTTTTAAGCGCTGACGGTCATTCAAAAGATCGCCCCAGAAGTTTTGACAAGGGTTTAATAGAAAATAATGAACATCAATAACATTAGAAATGGCTTCCAGTACTTGCCAATAGGCACCGGGAAGCGCGGCAATTCCGAACACAAACAGCCGCTTAGGCAAGCTCTGTAGGCGGTCTTTATGTTGTTTAATGAGCTCAGGAAGCTTTTGAATAAGCTGCGCACGGTGTTCAAGCGAATGCTGCAACTGTTCACTGTCTTTAATCAGCGCACGCCAGACCACAGGTTGCCAACTTTGCGCACCTAACTCTTGGCCTTCAACATTATTGCTGCCCTGTTCCCATTCCAAGAGCCAGTCGGGGCGATAAACTAAATATTGGTCGAAAACGTCGGCAATATTATGTGCCAGCTGGTAGCACTTAACAGGATTGTTTTCTTGCGTCAGATAGTTAGCAATGGCTTCGCACTCTGGGGTTTTAGCGAGCTCTGGCAGAAGACGATAAAGTTTCCACGCCATAATGGCTTTATCAAAATGCGATCGCTCGGGCAGGTCGGGTTGTAGTAAGTTAAAAACTCGCCAAATAAAATTAGACGGTAACGGAAAGTCTACTTGTGCGCTAATGCCCAAGCCGTCGGCAAGCTGTAACTTTAACCAATGCGACATGCCCTGACTTTGTACCAAGATGACTTCTTTATCGAAGAAATCTAACGGGTCGTTTTCAATCTGACGTATTAATGCGCCTTTTAGCATCTCTAAGTCATTGGAGTGATAAACACGAAGCATGCGCTCTCCTAGCCGTGCAAAATAAGTGACTATAACTGAGGCAAGCTATACTGGCGAACTCTAATAACCACCTTAGTTAATTGAATTTACTTGTTTTATCACAGATATGATTATGGTCAATGGGACATATTTTCATCTGTAAAATTAGTTTACAGATAAACCATACAAAGCTAAGCAGACTTGAAAATATTTTATGGAAGAATCAAAAAAGCCGGCGAGTGCCGGCTTTACTTATTAGAAGTTTACCACGGTATCCATAACAGCATTTTGGTACTTTTCTTCCAGCACCTTGGTTTGCATGTTTTTAAGAGTGGTGTATGGCATATCAACCACTAAGCTATTGATTAGCCAGTTAGGCAATGAACCTGCTGGGTCCGCATGTGCCTGATAAGTCACTTGAGTTGTTTCAGCGTCTACTGGTGTAAAGACCCAAGAACCGTGCATTTCTGTAATGCGGACGCGGCCTTTCTTTTCTTCCATTAGATCGGTTCTGATTTCCATATCAACGCGTGCTTCTTTGGTTTCTGGGTCTTGGCTTAACTTACTGTAAATCGTGCTGTCACGATCTTTTACCGGCCAAGGAGCACCAGTGACCATATAGAAATGTGCTTCTGTTGGACTAGGACGCTCTAAGGTTTTTAATTCTTTACAGTCTTGAATCCAATCAGGACCTGCAGAATGGTCATTAACTAACGCCACTGCTGCGGTAATGGTAGCTGGCACATTAGCAACACCACGGAATTCTTTTAAGGGAGAGCCTTCAACCACACGGGTAAATACTTGAATACCGTTTTTGGTATCGTCTTTAGCAAGTTTCCAGTCCGATGCTTGGACAATCATGCTCGAACAGGCAACCACTCCAATGAATAACGACTTTACTATTTTTGAATACATAATTGATTCCTTATTGTTTTTATAAAGCTCTACTGGCCAAGGCCCCTGCAGTTGGGGGAACTAGGAACTTCAGCTTGTTGCCACTCTTCTGGAGTATATAGAAATAAAGACAATGCGTGTACTTGTCCTTGTAATTCTTCGGCAAACATTTTGTATAATCTTTGATGTCGAGCAACGGCCCGTACGTTTTCAAACTCAGTGCTCACCACCACTAATTTAAAGTGCGAGTCGGTTGCAGGCCCTGAGTGCATATGACTTTCATTGATGATTTCTACATGAGTAGGATTTAATTCTTGTAACTTTTGCTTGATGGTACTCTCTAAACTCATAACTCTTCTTAGCCTTCTAATAAAACTCAGACTACTATAATTCAGAACTAAGCGGTTGCATAGGAAGCACTTAAACCGATAAAGTACCCTGTTTTGTAGCATTGTTTATGGAATCTGGCATGCATAATTCTCAAACCACAAGTACCCAATCATTAATGGATCGTTATTACGAAGAAGAAAAAGCCCAGCAAGAGCGCGAGCTTTCTTTGGCTGAGCTAAATGTACGCCTAGACGCCAACGACTTGGCGATGTTAAACGTTATATCAAAACGTTTCCGTAAAACCCGTGACGAAGTAGCCCAAGAGCTTCTTTCTAGTGCTTTAATCGATTTATTCTCTCGTCTTGAAACCACCGAGCGTAAGCTCCTAGCACGAGATGCCGATGAAGCTGCACGTTCTTTAGCTGACGAAATCGCGGAAGATAACGGTGTCCGTACTATCGACGTTAAAACCGGTGTATGGACAAATCATGAACGCCAGTTAACAAAGATCGAACGTAAGCTTGCGAAACAAGCGGAACAACAAGCAAACGAAGCGCAACAAGAGACGAACACAAGCCAAGAAACAACCGAGCAAACTATTTCCAACACAGAACATTCGATAGAAGAGCCCATCACTGAAAGCTCAAACGCAACAACGTCTGTTCATTCATCCGACACAGAGTCAGAGCAAAACATCTCTGCAATGGCTGCTAACCAATAAAAGAAGATTATGGCTATTCAATGGTTTCCCGGGCATATGCACAAAGCCCGCAAAAAAATAAGCGAGGCGATGCCTGAAGTTGATTTAGTCATTGAAGTACTGGATGCGCGCATCCCCTATTCTAGTACTAACCCTTTGGTTGACGATTTACGCTCAGACAAACCTTGCATTAAGGTACTAAATAAAGCTGACCTAGCAGACCCAAAGCAAACGCAAGCTTGGGTGGCGTATTTTGAAAAACAGCACAACACCAAAGCCTTACCACTGGTCGCTGAAGAGCGCGGGCAAACTAAAAAGCTAATCAATCTAATCAAACAGCTGGGCACTGCACGTAGCAGTAAAAAGCTATCGATTCGAGTGATGATTATGGGGATTCCGAACGTAGGAAAGTCGACCTTAATCAATGCACTCACCGGTCGATATGTGGCTAAAACAGGGAATGAGCCTGCTGTAACGAAAAGCAATCAAATGTTTGATTTAAAAAACGGTATTGTTTTGGCCGACACTCCGGGGATTTTATGGCCGAAGTTTGAGAACATCGCCAGTGGTTATCGCTTAGCTGCTAGTGGCGCGGTTAAAGATACCGCCATCGAATACACCGACGTTGCACACTACGCACTCAACTATTTGCTTGAGTACTACCCTCAAGCCCTAAGCACACGCTTTAAGTTTAAATCTATGCCGGCTAACGCTGAAGATGCGCTAAAAGAAATAGCTCAACGTCGTGGCTGCTTACGCCCAGGTGGCATTCATGATTTGCACAAAGCCGCTGAGCTTTGCTTGCATGAATTAAGGTCTGGAAAAATCGGGCTTATCACTTTAGAAACACCTGAGATGGTTGAACAAGAGTTAGCAGCCATCAAAGAGCAAGAAGAAGCACGCATCGCAGCGGCAAAAGAAGCAGCGGAAAGAGACGCTCGTAACTGAGTCTTTCCGCCAAATTATTGTTTAAAGCGTATTAAGCGGTACTTTCAAATACGATATCCCGTTAGATTCCGGCTCAGGTACATCCCCTGCTCTGATATTGACCTGCAATGACGGCAATATCAGACGAGGCATGTCCAAAGTGGCATCTCTTTCTGTTCTAATTTTTACAAAGTCTTCTCGGCTAATGCCAGTATGAACATGAATATTGTTTGCTCGTTGCTCGGCGACTGTCACAGTCGAAACAGGCGCTCTATCTGCCGGCGGGTAATCATGACACAAATGCATATTCACCTGATCATCTAATGCAAATAACTTTTGAATAGAATCATACAGCACCCCTGCATCACCATCTGGGAAGTCACAACGAGCAGTGCCAGTGTCTGGCATAAACAGTGTATCTCCAATAAAGATATCCGTCTCGTTGATCATTAAACTAACGCAAGCTGGCGTATGCCCTGGAGTGTTTATAACTCGTATGGTGCTTTCCCCAAGGGCGAGAGTTTCACCCTCAGACAAGAGAATATCGAACTGACTACCGTTCGTTAAAAAATTGGGCCCTTCATTATATATTTTGGCAAAAGTGCTCTGAACCTGAGTAATCAGTTTACCAATGACAATTTTGGCACCAGTTTGCTCTCTTAAATAATGGCCTGCGCTTAAGTGGTCTGCATGTGCATGAGTTTCTAATATATAAGTAAGCGTTAAGCCTTGAGCCTTAATATATTGCAGTTGCTCATCTGCAAATTCGGTATAAGTGCGACCGGCGCTTTGCTCGTAATCTAGAACAGGATCAACAATGGCAGCCACAGACGTGACCACATCTACGACTAGGTGTGTCCACGTCGACGTATCTTGATGAAAAAAACTTTTAATCTTTATCTTAGCCATTAGCAAATTCTTGATTCAAAATGAGTTATTATTATCAGTATACGTTATCTTTTTTGAGTGTCATCTAACATGAGCTTTAACGCATGAAGCTAACCCGACGATTTTCTAATACGTTGCAAAACTATCAACGCAACTGGTTAGCAGACGATTTAATGGCCGGTATTGTGGTGGCTATTTTAGTCACCCCACAGTCTATTGCTTACGCCCTACTTGCTGGATTACCACCGCAAGCAGGTTTGTACGCTGCCCTGTTACCGGTTGCCATCTATGCCTTCTTAGGTTCAAGTCCTCTACTGGCAGTAGGCCCTGTGGCTATTATTTCATTAATGACCTTTGAGGCACTGCACCAACTGGCACCCGTTGGTGCCGATATGTACATGAGCTTAGCGGCCGCTCTCGCCATGCTCAGTGGGCTCTGGCTTATCCTCTTTTGGTTTATTGATTTAGGGCGTTGGACAACTTTTATTAGTCAGTCAGTTATTTCAGCCTTCACTGCTGCTACTGCATTGCTTATTGTGGTGAGCCAAATCCCTCACTTGCTTGGTGTTACCCCAGCCAGCAGTGCAGACTTTTATTCAAGCTTACAGCACAGTATTGTTGAAATCCCAAACGCTCGACCTGATGCGTTAATCATGTCGGTTGTTATGCTACTCGTGCTCTTTTTTTGGGGGCGTGTTAGCCCAAAGTTCAGCCATTTCCTCCCGAAACAAGTCGCCAATCTTTTGCAAAAGTTTGGCCCACTATTGATTGTTATTTTAGGAATATTGTCCGTTCAATTCGGTGGTTTGACAGTAGCGACAGTCGGAGTATTGCCGGCTGGTTTACCGCACTTTAGCATTCCAGATATTTCTTGGGATCAATGGCAAAGCCTACTGCCTTCCTCTGCTGCCATTGCTTTAATCAGTTATTTATCGAGCCTATCATCGAGTGAAGCCGTTAACCGCTCTCCCATTAGCAGCAACAATAATACGCAAGAACTGCTGGCGTTAGGGGCAGCTAATATTGCAGCAGCAGTTAGCCAGTCGTTCCCAATCGCCGGTAGTTTTAGCCGAAGCGTGGTAAACCTGACCGCAGGCGCACGAACACAAATGGCTGGTTTAATAACAGTCGTACTGGTGGGTGCTTTCTGTATTTTCGCTAATGACTTGCTTAAAAACCTACCGCAAGCTGTCTTAGCAGTCATCATTATTGTGTCTGCCGCCCCCTTAGTAAGCTTTGTCCACGGGATAGAGGCTTGGAAATTTCAGAAAAGTGATGGCTTAGTATGGGGAATCAGTTTTTTAGCTGTACTGATTAGTGGCGCTGAAAACGGGATTTTAATTGGTATGCTCCTGTCATTGGTGCTCTACTTAAAACGCACCAGTGAACCCCATATTGCTGAAATTGGGCGCATAGTAAACAGCGATCACTTTCGTAACGTAAAACACTATGAAACTTTAACCAGCCCTCAGGTTCTATTGATTCGTATTGATGAGAATCTCTATTTTGCTAACTGCCGCTATCTTGTGCACTTTATTAAAAAACGTTTAACTGCCAAACCCGAAACCAAGCATGTAGTACTGGTGGGCAGTGCCATTAATCACATTGATTTTAATGGCTTGCAAACGTTAAATTCATTGTTAAGTGACTTAAACACCCAGGGTATTCAGCTGCATCTAGCTGAATTTAAGAACCCTGTTATCGCACAATTAAAACGCACTAAGCTACTGGATGATTTAGCGCCCGGTAAGTTATTTTTTACCACCAGCGAAGCTTTACGCTCATTAAGCGGCTACTAAATCAACATCGCTCTCTACCTAACAACTGTTACAATGAGAGCATATTTTTATTAGGTACATTTCTATGAATTCTACGGCACTTATTTTAGTTATCTTAGGCAGCGCTATCATCCTAGTGCTAGCCGCATACACTATTTACCTTTACAGCAAAATTCGTACGCTAAAAAAAGAACAAGAAGATGCCGAAGTTGCCGCAGCTGTAAAAATCAAAGACTTTCAAAATGAATTAATTCAAGATATTCGCTTTATTGCGCGCGCTGTATTAGAAGAGCAATGTGAAATTACCGAAGGCGTGATGCGTATTCATTACCTAGTGTCTAAGCTCGACCCTGATGCCTGGAATAACGACAGTTTAACTGTGACCAGAAAACACTACTCTGCCACCGCAAAGATGCCAATTTTAGACGCCTATAAAGCCTTAAACAAACAAGAGCAATTTAAACTCGATAACGAGCGCTACCGCTTAGAAAATGAAAACAAGCAAGCCATTCATAACGAGTTTAAATGGCTGATCAGCTATGATTTTCCTGCTGTTACTCTACTGCACTAATGCTTTGATCAAATCATGACGAATACAGTTCTCATATTTGACTCAGGGGTTGGCGGTCTTAGTATTTTAAAAGAGATCCACCAGCAGCTGCCTCAGCTTAACCTAAATTACCTTATGGATAACGCCGCCTTTCCGTATGGCACCAAGAGCGATGAATTCTTAACCAAACGGGTGATAGAGGTATGCAGTAAAGCGGTAGCAGAATTAGCGCCTGATATTTTAGTAGTGGCATGCAACACAGCCAGCACCTTAGCGCTACCACAACTACGAGCAGCCTTAAAAATCCCCGTGGTTGGGGTTGTGCCGGCGATAAAAACCGCCGCCAATTTAAGCACGACTAAGGTCATCGGCTTAATAGCGACTCCTGCAACAGTATGCCGCCCCTATACAGACAACTTGGTTGCAGAATTTGCCCCGAATTGTGAGGTACACCGTCTAGGCAGTACCGAACTGGTGCTCTGGGCAGAAAAGCACATTAACCAAGGCGCAATTCCCAACCGTCAAGCACTTAAGCAGCATATTCAACCTTGGCTAAATAACGCTGAAGGAATCAGTCATGTTGTGTTGGGATGCACCCACTTTCCTTTATTGTTGGATTCTCTTCAATCTTTGTGGCCCAGCATTACTTGGGTCGACTCGGGAAACGCTATTGCAATGCGTGTCGCCAGCTTACTGAACCAACGATCAAACCAAACACTTAACCTACCTAATGGACGATTAAGCTTATATTGGACTGCGCAAGAAGGCCCTGCTCTAGGTGTGGCTCGCTTTTTAGGACTTTTAGGAGAGCTTACAGAGCAACGCTCTGTTAATATTCCGCATCAACTTGCCGATTAAACCTTTGTTTAAAATACACAAAACGGTAAACTCAACCGCTTTCAACACTAGCTCGGAAACATGATGTCTAATCTTGAATCACACTATCGTCACATACTCACCGAATTAGGTGAAGATCCACAACGCGAAGGCTTACTAGATACCCCTAAAAGAGCCGCTAAAGCCATGCAGTTTTTAACTAGCGGTTATCAAACTAGCCTAGATGAAGTTATTAATGGTGCTATATTTTCCAGCGACAACGATGAAATGGTTGTTGTACAAGGCATCGAGTTCTACTCTCTATGTGAACACCACATGCTACCTTTTATTGGCCGTTGTCATATTGGCTACTTACCAAGCGGAAAAGTATTAGGTTTATCAAAGTTTGCACGTATTGTTGACTTGTTTGCACGTCGCTTACAAATTCAAGAAAACATGACAAAGCAAATTGCCGATACCATTCAAGAAGTGACTGGTTGCCAAGGGGTTGGGGTCATTATTGAAGCACAACACATGTGCATGATGATGCGAGGCGTACAAAAGCAAAACTCGACAATGCGCACTTCAGTGATGCAAGGTACTTTCCGTGCTAACCAAGCCACGCGCAGTGAGTTTATGCGCTTAGCAGGCTTATAGTATAAGAGAAACGCTTTTAAGAGGTGATTATGATAGACGCACTGTTATGGATTGGGGTAGCGCTATCTTATCTAATAGGTACTTTCTTTGCCCTTGATGCTCTATGGCAAGGGCGCACCTCTCAGACCACCTTAGCTTGGGTGTTAGGCCTAGTTTTTTTACCTTTTATTAGCGTTCCGCTTTATGCTTTTTTTGGGAGCCGTCGTTTTCATGGTTATATTAGAGCGCGACGTCATGGCCACGAAGAACTCGACCTTCTAGCCCAACAAGCCATCGAGAAGCTTGAACCTTGGAAACAACCTCCGCGCGAACTTACTAAGCCTTTAATTCCTTTATTTTTCAGTGCGCCGCTCGACGGTAACGCCACTACCCTACTCACCACTGGCCGTGACTTCTACGGCAAAATGTTTGAAAGCATCCGTGCTGCTAAACACAGTGTTTGCATCCAGTTCTATATATTGCGCAGTGATGTTTCAGGCAATCTGTTGGGTGATTTACTCTGCTTAAAAGCTAAAGAAGGCGTCAAAATTTACGTTATTTATGATGAGATAGGCAGTAATAGCCTACAACGCTCATATATTAAACGCCTAAAAAACGCTGGCGTGCATATTTCACCCTTTAACTCGTCGCGCTACCTTAGAACCCGTATGCAAATTAACTTCCGCAACCACCGTAAACTGGTGATCTGCGATGGTGAAACAGCTTACGTTGGTGGTTACAACTTTGCCGATGAGTATCTAGGCACAGGTAAGGTTTTACCCTTTTGGCGCGATACTCATCTTAAAATCGAAGGGCCTGCTGCCCTGAGCTTTCAAATTATTTTCTGTGAAGACTGGCACTGGGCGACACATGAGCTGCCTAACCTACACTGGCCTGATCCTGTGACTAAAGGCACCGATAAAGTCATGAGTATTGCGTCAGGCCCTGCCGATAAAATCGACAGTGCTAGCTTATACTTTACGCATCTAATTCAAACCGCTAAAAAACGTTGCTGGCTCGTTAGCCCTTATTTTGTACCCGATGACAACTTAGTTTACGCCTTAGAGTTAGCCGGCTTACGTGGAATCGATGTGCGTGTTTTAGTACCTAACAAATCCGACAGTTGGTTTGTACAACAAGCCATGCGCGACCATATTCCTAAGCTACAACAATGCGGTGTTAAGTTTTATAGCTATCGCAAGGGCTTCTTACATCAAAAAGTGGTTATTGTGGATGATGATTGGAGCAGTATCGGAAGTTGCAACTTAGACTATCGTTCCTTGCACATCAACTTCGAACTCAATGCCCTAGTCCGCAGCGAGCGCCTTAATAAAGAAGTATCTGATATGCTATTGGCCGATTTTGAAGACTCTGTCCCTACTGTTATTAGTGGCCATTGGTGGCCACAGTTTTTAACCAAAGGTGCACGTCTACTATCACCCCTGCTATAGTAACAGCATCACTATAATTAAAATAAAAAAGGGTTTAACCATGACAAAAAGAATCATTATTACAGGCGCTTCTTCAGGTATTGGTGAAGCTCTAGCCTATGAATTAGCCAGTCAGGGGAATCACTTAGCGCTTTGTGCTCGCCGCGAAGATGAACTCAAAGATTTATGCAGCAAACTTAAAGATAAGTACCCTAATGGTGAATTTATTTGGGAAACCTTAGATGTCAGTCAACTCGATCAGGTTGGCCCGACCATCCACAAACTTAAAGACCGCTTAGGCGGATTAGATACTCTTGTAGCTAACGCTGGTGTCGTTGGTGTGCGCGCTACGGGCTCTGGTGAGCTCGACAAAGACCAATGGATCTTTAATGTGAACCTAATGGGTGCCATCGCAACCATTGACGCTGCCGCAGCTATTTTTAAAGAACAAAAACACGGTCATTTGGTCGGTATTTCGTCTTTCTCTGCCTATGTTGGTATCCCAGGCAGTGCCGCTTATTCGGCCAGTAAAGCGGCCATCAGCAACTATCTGCAAGCGGTACGCACTGAACTTTGTAATCGCAATATACAGGTGACCTGTATCCACCCTGGATTTATTGAAACGAACTTGTCACCTAATATGGATAAGTACCCCTTTGTTATTAAAGCCGATCTGGCAGCAAAGAAGATGGCAAATGCCATTAATAAAAAGAAAAAAGATGTCACAGTACCCGCTTGGCCATGGGCTATTTTAAAGCACGTACTTCCATTGCTCCCAGACTCAGCGCTTAAAAAAGTGTTTTAAAAGTACGTCTTGTGCTCTAGGCATCTATACTGATTTTATTAATTTTTTGAATAATAGAAGGTTACTTTGTCTAAATTGGCTTCTTCTTCATTATCTCCTTTAGGGAAACGTATTTTTCTCGTCTTATTTTTGATGAGTATTGGGGCGTCTCTTGCCATTTCGGCTGCGTTGCTGTGGTTAGACTATCAGTCGGGCGTTAAGCGTTACGAGGAAGTCATTGAACAAATCAGTAACAGCTATCAAAGCAGTATTTCTTACAGTCTATGGAACTTCGACCACCGCCAATTAGAAGCTCAATTACAAGGCATCACCAACTTTCCAGGCATTATTTACGCCCAAGTAGATAAAGACGGAAAGGTAATAAAAAGCAAAGGTGACTTACATAAAAAAGCGCACCGACGCTTAGTCATACCGCTCTCGTACAGTAACAATGAAACCTCTTATTCGCTTGGTCAGTTAAGAATTAATCAAAACTATGACGATTTATACGAGTCACTTTACAGCCGTGGCGCTGCTATTTTACTGAGCAATATTCTTCTGTTTATCTTTCTTGCCTTTATTGTGCTGTTGGTGGTGCATTATTTTGTTACCAAGCGCTTATGGCAAATGGCACAGTGGGCTAAAGACTTTAATCTTTCTAAGATCGACGAAGAACTTATCTTAGACCAAGGGTCTTTATCGGAGGACGAATTTTCCTATTTAGTCGATGCCATTAACCAGATGCGCCTTACCATTCAAGATGAATTGATACTCAGAGAAAAAGCGCATACCCAGCGTGAGCAAATACAAGAACAGTTTTCATTGGCTGTAGATAACGCAGCTCTAGGGTTTTGTCGCTACGAAGTAAACACGCAAAAAGTTACCTTTAACACCCACTTTGCCAGTCAGTTAGGCACTAACGAAGTGGACCTAGAAGATATGCCTGATCCTATGGCTTTTTTAATAAATCAGATATCAGGTCCGCACGCTGAAGAACAAGTCGCTGAAATTGAAAGGCTGCTTAAAGGAAACCGTGTCAGACTACATGACCGCTATACCATGAAACAACAGCATCATGTCGTCACCTTAGAAATCAGTTTTCAGGTAATCAGTTACCATGAAAACTTGCCGCTACAAGTGCTGATTTGCATTACTGATCGTACACAAGAAACTAAGCTGCAAAACAAAGTCCAACAGCTAAACGAAGAGCTTGAAAGAGACAAAGAAGGCTTAACCAGTATTCTTATGAGCGAAAACAATAAACTTCTCGATGCCAATAAAGAATACAGAAAAGAAAACCTTAAACTTCGACTTGGCCAACAACCAAGACATTTAAAAGCGTTAAGCTTATTAATGGATGAGTATTTAGAAAGTTGGCGTGAAGCCATTGCCCCAGGCGAGTACGAACTTTGGAATGAGTTTTTACACCTCGACTTTTATAAGCGTTTAACGACCTTAGACATCAGTCAGCTGATTGGCAACTTAACGACTGTCATTGCCCAAAAACACGCCTTAATGATTAGCAAAGACTTGCCCTTCTCAGTGGTTGCAGATGAAGACCCTAAAGTGATGAGTTTTACCGTAGAAAAGTTATTGTTTGATGAGCTACTCGAGCGCTCGTCAGAGTTGTCAGTAAAAGTACGTTTAGACAGAGGTAGATTAAACAGTTGGTGGAATCTTCGAACCGATGTTAATGAGGAGTTTTTAACCCGTTCGTTATCTTACAAGTTAGCTGATATTGTGGTGAGAATTCGTTATAGCGGGAGCTTAAGCTGTAAAAAAGAGGGAGAGATGTTAACCATTCATCTCTCCACTCCGTTTCGTACTTAATTAAAGAATGAAGTGATCTTCGGACATTTGCATAAGTGTCTTTGGATTCTTCAGCATTGATTTACCGTGTGCATCAGCACGTGGTAACAAACGGTCGTAGTAGAATTCAGCTGTTTGAATTTTCGCAGTATAGAAGTCTTTATCTCCCTTACCTGCTGCTAAACCACTGAACGCTGCATCGGCCATTTTAGCCCAGAAGAACGCCATTACGATGTAACCAGAGTACATTAGGTAGTCGACTGATGCTGAACCTACCATGTCACGGTCTTTAGACGCTTTTAATGCAATCTGCATTGTTTTTATGCGCCACTTGAACATATGACGTTTTAGCTGGCGAATAAAAGGCTTCATTTCTTTTTTGTTTTCGTGATTCTTAACGAAGTCTTTCATCTCTGCGCGGAATTCATTAAAGCTCTTCAACTTACCTAGTAAAATCTTACGACCTAATAAGTCCAGTGCTTGAATACCTGTTGTACCTTCATACAACTTAGAAATTTGCGCATCACGAATGATTTGTTCCATGCCCCATTCTTTAATAAAGCCATGACCACCGTATATCTGAACACCGTGGTTAGCCGCTTCATAGCCAAGCTCTGTTAAGAAGGCTTTTAAGATTGGTGTTAAGAAACCAAGCTTATCATCGTACTTTTCGTAGTCCGCTTTATTGCCCTTATAAGCTTCAGACATCATTAAGTCAGCCAAACGTGCTGCGTGATAAATCATGGCACGACCACCCTCTGCAATCGCTTTTTGCGTAAGCAGCATACGACGTACGTCTGGGTGAACGATAATAGAGTCAGCCACTTTATCTGGGCTCTTAGTACCTGTTAGAGCACGCATTGAACGACGGTCGCGAGCGTATGGTAAAGCATTTTGGAAAGATAACTCTGCAGAAGCCATACCTTGGATAGACGTACCAATACGCGCTGAGTTCATAAAGGTAAACATGCACATTAGACCTTTGTTTTCTGGTCCAATTAGGAAACCTTTAGCGCCGTCAAAGTTAATCACACAAGTAGATGAACCTTTAATACCCATCTTATCTTCGATTGAACCACAGCTTACTTTGTTACGGTCAGCCAGTGAGCCATCTTCAGCAATGTTGTATTTAGGAACGATAAATAACGAAATACCTTTTGTACCTTCCGGTGCGTTAGGTAGACGTGCTAGTACGATATGTACAATCTGATCGGTAAAGTCATGGTCACCAGACGAGATAAAGATCTTAGTACCAGTAATGTCAAAAGAACCGTCTGCGTTTGGCTCTGCTTTTGTTTTTACTTGGCCTAAGTCAGTACCACATTGAGGCTCAGTCAAACACATAGTGCCTAACCATGAACCTTCAGTTAGTGGTGGTAAGAATGTATTTTTTTGCTCTTCAGTACCGTGCAAATAAATAGTGTTCATTGCACCTAAAGAAAGACCAGGGTACATACCCCATACCCAGTTTGCGGTACCAATCATCTCAGACTTAATCACGCCTAATGATAGTGGTAAGCCTTGACCACCAAATTCTACTGGGAACGACATACCCTGCCAGCCGCCCTCAACATACTTTTGGTAAGCTTCCTTGAAGCCTGGAGGTGTGGTGACTTCACCATCATTCCAAGTACAGCCTTTATCGCCAACTTGATAAAGTGGCGCTAACTCTTCTTCACTGAATTTCGCTGCTTCGGTAAGAATCGCATCCACCATTTCAGGGGTTGCTTCTTCACCACCAGGAATAGTCTGGTAGTGCTTTTGGTAATCGAATACTTCGTTAATTAAAAAGTTAATATCTTTTAATGGAGCTTTATACTGAATCATAACAATCCTCAAGGTGTCACTACGCAATAGATAAAAATGCAAGCGGATTGTGTCAATAAGATAGAACAAGGCCATTGGCTGTTATTACACTAATAACCTGTCAGTTGGGTAATAAATGTTCGAATTGCAGTTTTTGCTAAAAGTTCGGTTAGTCTGCCTTGGCGTTACGCTCTAGAGTTTCTAATTAGAACGATCTACGGTACGATAATTGTTCGTGCTAATAACTATAATGACATCATGACACAACATCATTTTCCGGCGGGTCAACGCCCTGCCTATCAACAACTTTCTAATGCCATGAAAGAATATTTTGCTAAGCAAGATATTCCACGCACCGGTAATGCTGCGCTTTATCGCAAGGCAGCCATTATTGTATTTTTATATGTCACAAGTTACCTAGCCATATTAACTGTACCCAGTTCGCTTAACTGGATCGCATGGTTAGCCCACGGCTTAGCTACAGTACTGCTGGGTTTTAATGTTATGCACGACGGGGCGCATGAGTCTTTTAGCCAGTCACGTCATAATAATCGCTTAGCCGCACTTAGCTTTAACCTTATTGGCAGCAATCGTCATTATTGGGCGCAGAAACACAACCGTAACCACCACAGCTTTACTAATATGGATGACGTCGATGAAGACATCGATGCGATGGGGCTAATTCGCATGAGCCCTCACCGTCCACATTATTGGTTCCATCGTTATCAACACATTTACGTTTGGTTTCTATACTTAGTAACCAGCTTATTCTGGTTTTTCGCTCTGGATTACAAAGCGTGGTACAGACAAAAAATTGGCCAAAAGGAGTTCAGCAAACCTTTTACCTTCGCCGAGCACTTTGAGTTTTGGACAAGCAAGCTTATTTATTTAGCTATTTATATTGCACTGCCTCTGTTGGTCATGAGCGGAAAAGAACTGTTGATTGGATTTTTGCTAATGCACGCCGTTATTGGCTTTTTATTTGCGGTGGTTTTTCAGCTTGCCCATGTGGTCGATAAGGCCGAATTCCCCTCAGTCAATGAAGATGG
>Ga0209075_1000708_pt1 | contig 32276 bp, 27 predicted proteins | sample Stecom2011_FD_187523 | JGI IMG/M metagenome (GOLD analysis project Ga0209075, IMG submission 187523) | Agricultural soil microbial communities from Utah to study Nitrogen management - Steer compost 2011 (SPAdes) (version 2) | ecosystem: Environmental > Terrestrial > Soil > Agricultural land...
ATTTTTAATTTTCCTAAACCTGAATTTTGAGAAATCCCTACATGTTCTTGAATAAGTTGTGCTTCTCCTAACAAATCGATAGTTCCATTATTTAATATGCCATTTTCAACAGTTAATTCTACACCATTGGCAACCTCTAATTTGGCGTCAACTTGTACTTGTATTTCACAAACGTTTGTTTCAGCAGTTAACTTGGCGGAGTTACCTCCAGGAAGAATTAATAATGTTTTATTTGAATCGGCAAGGGTTGGCTCACCATTTGCTCCCGAGCCGGCTTTATAATTATTACCATTCCAAACAATATAGCCACGAGCTAGAGTAAAATAATCATTATTTGCAAAACTAACTGGAACATCCACATGCCCAGTTGCATTTATTTGATAAACGGCTTTAGGTGATGTAAAACTAGCGTTGCTAGACACAATTAATTGTAAATATTCTCCAGCATGTATACCGGAACTATTTATTTTGCTTAAATCAAAACTAACGGAAACGGAACCCACATTGTTAACGTTACTTACGCGCCATGTAGAATTTAACTTTTCTGTACAATTAGAAGGACTAGGAACAAACGTATAAGATGATTTTTTAACATTTTCACCCCAAAATAAAAAGGAATTATTAGCTAAAGAAGCCGGGTTACTTATTCTTACAATTCCGGTTCCTTGAGAATTGGAATGAATATTTGTACCTGTGGTTTTACCTATTCCTGCAACATGGTGATCGAAATTACCGTTTTCTGTTTTGTCTTGTGTGTAATAGTCATAATCGGAATTAATGACAATATCATATTTAGCAGACAAATAGTTGTTTATAACTATACGTTCAGCTTCATTAACATGTCTTTTAAGAATGATGGTTTCTGCAATATCACCATCCAAATAGTGCCCATACCAAGCTCCTTCTGCCCAACCTATCCATAGTTTTGCATCACTATTATTTATATTATTACTATAGGTTCTATTAGTAGCATTAAATTCATTCTTATATAAAGTAATTTCTGATTTATTATAATTTAAAGTCATAATTTGGTTGACACCATAAGTAGTTGATGTGGTAAGTTTTCTATCATCCCAATCACTTACATAAGTCGCAATAGACTCGCCACCATTATTTCTAGTCAATGCATAACCATTATTCCAAGAATTGTTCCAAGTACCTGATATTTTACTTACAAAACCACCCCATTTATCTGTGTTTCTTGTTAGATTTCCAACAACAAAAACAGATATGGTATTTGGCTTTAAAGATTCAGCATCATTAATACTTAAACGTTCGTCATTATTCTGGTTAAAACGAACTTTTGAATATCCATTTATTGCGCCTGTACTGAATACCGGTCTCCTATTACGCGGAGAGTCAGGAGAACTTGCGTTATTATTATACCCAGAATTATCAGACCAAGAAGCCACTCTAGAATTGTTAGTTTGATTAATAGTATTAGCATTTAACCATAAAACCAAATCTGAATTTCCATTTGTTTGCCCAACGCCTCCTGGACCAGTTTGGGAAAATAACGGATTAGAAAAATTGAACAATGCAGCAAGTGCAAAAATTTGTAGGTATTTTATCATGATAAGTTGGGGCTTTTTTTCAGCGTGCAAAGATAGCATGAAAGCACTGTTTTGGTATAGCTTTTGTAGGAATTTAGCCAAAGCGCATATTTTAACGTCATGGGGAATTTAAATCTAAAATCCATGTTAAAAATCGCTAAAAAAAAGACCTTTCAGAGTTTAAAAAGCTTTAAAAATCTGAATTTAGTTAAAATTCCAATTTTTATAATCTGCCAAAGCTTCAAGCCTATCTTCTAAACTGTCTTCCAATTCTGGTAAGAAATCTATTCCAGCTAGCTTTTCAATGGAATCTACTGGAACAACCAACTTGTATAAAGGAAGTTTGGAATTTTATGAGGGGTTAAAAAAGTAGAATGGATACAATGGAATATATGGTTCGTATATTCCACTAAGAAAATCTACAAGTCCCAAAAACATAGAGACTTGTAGATTAATTTATTTATTGTAAAGTTGCTAAACTAGCCTTTAAAGTTTCAATCTTAGACAAAGCATCGGCCTCCTTGTTGCGTTCGTTTGTAATTACTTGTTCTGGAGCTCCTGCCACAAAACGTTCGTTTGCCAATTTCTTTTGAACAGATTTCAAGAAACCTTCTGTATAACTCAACTCGTCCGTCAACTTTTTTATTTCTTCTTCCACATTGATGGCTCCGGCTATTGGAATAAAATATTCGTTGGATTTTATTCTAAAGGTCAAAGCGCCTTCAACAGCTTCAGTAGTATAATCAATACGTTCTAGGTTTCCTAGTTTTGCAATCACCTCATCGAATGTAGGTTCGGTGTTTTCATTATTTATCACTGAAAAACCAATCGCATCTTTAAAAGCGATGTTCTTTTCTTTTCTAATGGTTCGTATTCCTGAAACCACATCTTGAGCGAAGTTAAATTCTGAAATCAACGCTTCATTAATGGGTTTCGCTTCTGGCCATTTTGCAATTATTAAAGCTTCTTCTGGCGTTCTTTTAGAAATATATTGCCAGATTTCCTCAGTAAGAAATGGCATAAATGGATGTAATATTTTTAAAATATCCTCGAAAACAGCCACGACACTTTTTAATGTTTTTGCATCAATTGGTTGTTGATAAGCTGGTTTTATAATCTCTAGTAACCAAGAGGCGAAATCATCCCAAATTAATTTATAAGTTGCCATTAAGGCATCAGATAAACGGTATTTGCTATAATGATCTTCAAGCTCGATTAAAGTTTCTTGAAATTTTGCCTCAAACCACTCTATTGCAATTTCGCTTGATTTTGGTTGAGGAATGGAATTATCTACTTCCCAACCATCTACCAATCTATATGCATTCCAAATTTTATTGGCAAAACCTTTTCCTTGCTGACATAAAGTTTCATCGAACATCAAATCGTTTCCAGCTGCCGAACTTAACAATAAGCCTACGCGAACACCATCTGCACCATAATCGTCAATCAGTTTTAAGGCATCAGGAGAATTCCCAAGGGATTTGCTCATTTTTCGACGTTCCTTATCACGAACCAATCCTGTTAAATACACATTATTAAATGGTCTTTCGTCCTTGTATTCATAACCAGCAATAATCATACGTGCTACCCAAAAGAATAAAATATCCGGTCCTGTAACTAGATCGTTTGTTGGGTAATAATAATTAATGTCTTCGTTTTCAGGATTTCGAATACCATCAAAAACACTAATTGGCCATAACCAAGAAGAAAACCAAGTATCTAGAGCGTCTGTTTCTTGACGTAAGTCCTTAGCTGTTAGTTGTTGGTTGTTTGCTTTTTGTTGAGCAAGTTTTAAAGCTTCTTCTTTTGTTTCGGCAACCACAAAATCTTCTTTTCCGTCACCATAGTAGTACGCTGGAATTTGTTGCCCCCATAGTAATTGTCTGGAAATATTCCAATCGCGAATATTTTCCATCCAATGTCTGTAAGTATTTTCGAATTTTTTAGGAAATAATTTTATTTCGGCATCTTCACCTAAAACAGCTTCTATAGCTGGCTTTACCAAATCTTCCATTTTCAAGAACCATTGATCGCTTAATCTTGGTTCGATAACCGCTTTGGTACGTTCAGAGGTTCCTACTTTATTAATATGTGTTTCGGTTTTTACTAAAAAGCCTTTTTCTTCTAATTCCTTTGAAATCTCTTTTCTAACAACAAATCGATCTTTTCCTTCGTAATGCAATCCGAAGCTATTTAAAGTGGCGTCATCATTAAAAATATCTATAACTTCTAAATTGTGTTTATCACCTAAATTCTTATCATTTTCATCGTGAGCAGGAGTTACTTTTAAACAACCTGTTCCAAATTCTACGTCCACATATTCGTCTTCAATAATAGGAATCACGCGATTACACAAAGGCACAATAGCATTTTTCTCTTTTAAATGTGAAAAACGCTCATCATTTGGATTGATACAAATGGCAGTATCTCCCAAAATAGTTTCAGGACGTGTGGTAGCAATGGTTACTTTTTCGTTGCTTCCTTCAATATCATATTGTAGGTAATATAGGTTTCCTTGACGTTCTTCATAAATAACCTCTTCATCAGAAAGTGTTGTTTTAGCTTCTGGATCCCAATTTACCATTCGGTACCCACGATAAATCAAGCCTTTATTATGTAAGTCGACAAAAACCTTGATTACAGCTTCAGACATATCGTCATCCATCGTGAATTTGGTTCTGTCCCAATCGCAAGAACATCCTAATTTTTTTAGTTGTTCCAAGATAACACCACCATATTCGTGAGTCCATTCCCAGGCATGGGCTAAAAACTCATCGCGGGTTAAGTCGTTTTTATCTATTCCTTGTTCTTTTAATTTGGCAACCACTTTAGCCTCTGTAGCAATAGAGGCATGGTCGGTACCAGGAACCCAACAAGCATTTTTACCCAATAAACGAGCTCGACGTATTAAAACATCTTGAATGGTATTGTTAAGCATATGGCCCATATGCAAGACTCCCGTTACGTTTGGCGGAGGAATTACAATGGTATATGGTTCTCTTTCATCTGGTGTAGAATGAAAATAATTGTGTTTCATCCAGTAGGTGTACCATTTACTTTCTACTTGACTGGCATCATATTTTGATGGAATTTGCATACTTTGGAATAGTTTTTGAAATATAACATACAAAAGTACTTATATTTATTTTTTTGGTAAAATTATATGCATGTATAATGTCTATTTATATAAGTTTAACATAATTTGAACTGTGTTATACGTCTAAAAATTTTGCAAAATGATTAAAAAGTAACTAAGTTTACCCTCTTATAAAATCATAAAATTATGAAACATTTATTTACAGTATTGTTTATCAGTTTGTTAAGTTTTTCAGTTTCTGCTCAAGAAAAAGCAGCAAAAATTGAATTCAAAACAGATGTTATTGACTATGGAACAATAGAAAAAGGTGCTGATGGTGTGCGTGTATTTGAATTCACAAATACTGGAAATGCCCCTTTAATTATTTCTAAGGTTAATTCTAGCTGTGGTTGTACCGTTCCAAAAAAACCGGAAGGACCTATTCAACCTGGTGAAACCGGTCAAATTGAAGTAAAATACGATACAAACCGTGTTATGCCAATTAGAAAGACTATAACAGTTATCTCTAACGCAGATACTCCAACTGTAGCCTTAAAAATTAAAGGAGATGTTATTGATCCTAGCAACACAAATGTTCTTGAGAAAAAAAGCACAAGTGTTATGCAGGAATAGATACAAAGTAAAAATTTAAAAAGAACCTTGAGACATACCTCAAGGTTTTTTTATTTTTCAAAAACATCTTCCAAGTAAAGCACAAAAGTAAGTGCTACGCCTTCTCTTTCTACTTCTAATTTTATACGTTGCCCATGTTTATCGTAAAACATGTGGCTAATCTCTTGCAAGCTATACCTGTCTGTAGATTTATTGTTAATGGACACAAGCACATCTCCCAACATTAATCCAGCTTTTTCGGCTGGGGAACCTTCACGAAGTTCCACAATGGAATATGCTGGTTGCAAAGCCAGTTTATAACTGGCATTTAATACGATAGGCGTTTTGGATACATTATTATCGTCTTTTGAGAAATCGGCTTTAGCTATATAATTATAATCCTTTTGCTTTACCAATCTTACGGCGTTCTGCTCCAATTCAATACCACTTTTATTATAGCTGAAATCATCTTGAAAATGCTTGTTTTTTTTAAATGAAATTGTTTTGCTTGAATAGTCGATAATTAGGTTAAACCGCTTTAAAAGATCACCAGCAATGCTACCATTTCTATCTTTATGCTGTTTAACATAGATTAAGGATTCAGAATCTGGAAAAGAAACATTCACCTTATTTAATTTAAAATGTCTTATTGAAACTTCTTCAATTTTAGATCGCTTTCCATAGACACTGCCGGTCAAGCCATGACCCAAAAAGTCTTCAAAAAAAACATTACTGGTTTTAATCCCCAAACTATCATCTTCAAAGAGCCACAAGGCATCACTTCCTCCAGAATCTATTAGTAGTTTTACAGGAATTTGTTTCTCAGCTATTTTAACGTCTAAATAAATATAGGGTTTGTTTTTATAAAACTCCATGTTTAAGGTTTCGCAAGAACGACAGGGCTTAGCTTTGTAAACATTTGGATTTGTAAGTCTAATATATTTGGAAACATAATTTACTTCCACCACAAAATCCTTAAACAAATCGTAGCCAATAATGCCATGTAATGGAAATCCAAGTCTTGGTGCGAAATTGAGATTCGAATTGAGAACCGCATACAGTTCTTGGTCGATATTAATGGCGTCGCCAATTTTTGAAATATTCTGTGTGGACTTCAAGGCTTTAATGGCTTCTCCTTCACCCAAACCTCGTAAAAAAATAGTTTCTGTGTTTTTAATTTGAAGCGAATCGGAAATGTTTAAAAAATTAAAAATTATAGTTTTATTAACGCCCGTATCCAAAATAAAAGAGAGCTCAATACCATTAATTTCTACAGGAATGATAATCAAGTTGTTGATAAGTTTAAATCGTATTTTATCCGATTCCCTTTTATTTTGGATGACAAAGTTGCCTTGCGAAAAACTAATAGTTTGAAGGCAACATGCAAAAAATAAAAACCAAATAATTTTTTTCATATGTTAGAACATTAAAAATAGATGAAAACACGTATTCTATAAACTCAAATATGCCATAAGCTTCGGCTAGTCATACTATATAAAATCTCTTGTTAATGAAATTACGAATTCTTTTATCATCTATTTAAATTCCGAGGAATTTTTTACCAAAACTTTAAGACAATTCTTCAGACCTTTCAGATAAATTTCAGAACTTTGCGTCTTTAATAAAATCGTATCATGCCAGCAATATCAAAAAAAGGGCAAAACATGCCACAATCGCCAATTAGAAAGCTAGTACCTTATGCTGAAATGGCTTATAAACAAGGAAAAACTGTTTATCACTTAAATATTGGACAACCAGATATTAAAACCCCCGAAATAGCTTTAGATGCTGTAAGAGTGCACTCTTTAGATATTTTGGCTTACACTAGATCTGAAGGTTCTGACGAATACAGAAATAAAATCGCCAATTACTATAGTCAACACGATATCGAAGTCACTAAAAGCGATATCATTGTAACTACTGGTGGAAGCGAAGCTTTATTATTTGCGTTTGGAAGTGTTATGGATACAGACGACGAAGTTATTATTCCTGAGCCATTTTACGCAAATTATAACGGATTCTCTACAGCTTCCGGCGTGAACATTGTTCCTGTAATTTCTAAAATTGAAGATAATTTCGCATTACCTCCAATCGAGGAATTTGAAAAATTAATTACTCCAAAAACCAAAGCTATTTTAATTTGCAATCCTGGAAATCCAACTGGATACTTGTATTCCAAAGAAGAAATTAAAAAACTAGCTGACATAGTAAAAAAACACGACCTCTTTTTAATTTCAGATGAAGTTTACCGAGAATTTGTATACGATGGTGCTACCCACTACTCCATTATGCAAGAAGAAGGTTTAGCGGAACATGCCATTATGATCGATTCCGTATCTAAACGCTACAGTATGTGCGGTGCAAGAATTGGTTGTTTGGTTTCAAAAAACAAAGAAGTAATTGCTACAGCATTAAAATTTGCACAAGCTAGATTAAGTCCACCAACCTTAGCTCAAATTGCTAGTGAGGCTGCTTTGCAAACACCACAAAGTTATTTTGATGATGTTATTGAAGAATACGTAGCTCGTAGAAATACATTAATAACTGAGTTAAAAAAAATAGAAGGTGTAAAAGTGGGGCAACCAAAAGGAGCCTTTTATTGTATTGTAGAACTTCCTGTAAAAAACTCGGATGCGTTTGCACAATGGCTTTTGGAAAGTTTTGATGTTAATGGCGAAACTGTAATGGTTGCTCCAGCTGCTGGGTTCTATTCGACTCCTGGAGTTGGCTTAAACCAAATTAGGATTGCCTATGTTTTAAACCAAGATAGTCTAAAAAGAGCTGTTAGTATTTTAAAAGAAGCTCTTAAAGTTTATAAAGACTAGTGCAAATTAAACACAACATATCTTTAAAAACATATAACACCTTTGGCATAAATGCTTTGGCCAAGTATTTTATTACTATTAATAATATAGAAGAGCTAAAACAAGCTCTAACATTAGATGGTTATCCAGATATTTTTGTGCTAGGTGGCGGTAGCAACATGCTACTTACAAAAAACATTGATGCCCTTGTGTTACATCTTAACATCAAGGGCATCTCTATTATTTCTGAAGATGAAGATTTTGCTATAGTTCAAGCAAATGCTGGCGAAAACTGGCACGAATTTGTACTTTGGTGTTTGGACAACAATTTTGGCGGTCTTGAAAATCTTTCTTTAATTCCTGGAAATGTTGGTTCTGCTCCCATTCAAAATATTGGAGCTTATGGTATTGAACTCAAAGATACTTTTGTGTCTTGTCAAGCTTTGGAAATAGCTTCAAAAACCTTAAAAACCTATACCAAAGAAGACTGCAAGTTCGATTATAGAAATTCTATTTTTAAACAAGAAGAAAAAGGAAAAAACATCATTTGCAATGTGACCTTTAAACTTTCCAAAAACAACCACACCCTTCACACCTCTTATGGTTCTATTGCTAATCAATTAGCTATCATGAATATTGAACATCCCTCCATTCAAGATGTTTCGCAAGCTGTAATTAAAATTAGACAGAGTAAACTCCCAGATCCTAAAAAAATAGGCAATAGTGGTAGTTTCTTTAAAAATCCTGTTATTCCAATAGAAAGCTATTCAAAATTAAAAGAAAACTTCCAAGACATTCCAGGTTATCCCGTTTCTGAAACCGAAATAAAGGTTCCAGCAGGTTGGCTTATTGAAAAAGCTGGCTTTAAAGGAAAACAATTTGGAGATTATGGCGTTCATAAAGACCAAGCTTTGGTTTTAGTAAACTACGGAAATGCCAATGGAGAAGAAATTTTGCAATTGGCAAGATTAATCCAAAAAACAGTAAAACAGCTTTTTAGCATTACTATAGATGCCGAAGTAAATATTATTTAAATTAAAAAAAAACTCTAACTTTGGTTTTTTAAGAATACTTAACAACCTATTAAATCACCAACCTTGAGCACACCCATTGAAATGGAAATAGTTGGCTTACTCCAAAAAGGAGACAAAAAAGCCATTACCTTGCTATACGAAAATTATGCAGATGCTTTATTTGGTGTCATATTAAAAGTTTTAAACGACGAGGAATTAGCTCAAGATGCCCTACAGGAAACTTTTATTAAAGTCTGGAGAAATGCCAAATCGTATAACGCCAAAAAAGCCAAGCTATTTACCTGGCTATATCGTATTGCATACAACACGGCCATAGATAAAGTTAGGTCGCAAACAAATAAAATAAGCAAGGAAGTCCAAATAGAAGCTTCCAACGTATATATGTTAACATCTGAGAGTTTAAACCAAGATGTTATGGATATTAAAACCCATCTAAAATCCTTGGATGAAAAATATCAAATAGTAATAAATGCACTCTTTTTTGAGGGCATGACACAACAAGAAGCAAGTGATGAATTAGACATTCCACTTGGGACTATTAAATCAAGATTAAAAATTGGATTACGTGAACTGAAAAAGATTTACGATCCAGAATAAAACGAGTCATGAATGATAAAATAAATACATTTTTAAATTCTGACCTATTAGAAAAGTATCTTTTAGGTGATACAACTCCTTCTGAAACAGAAAAAGTTGAAACTCACCTTTCTGAATACCCAGAGGTTCAGAATGCCTACAACACCTTGCAAAAAAATTTAGAAATTGTTTCTAAAAGCCAAGCTGTTGATGCTCCGAAACACATTTTAAATAATATTTTAAATGAGTTGGATAACACTCCAGTTATCAATATAAAGCCAATAAGAAAATACAGAAAGTGGTACCATTTAAGTATCGCTGCTAGTTTTGCTGCCTTAATTTTTGCTGGAAGTTCGTTTGTGTTTTTTACACAAAACCAAAATTTAAAAACTGAAAACCAAAAAATTGTAGATGAAATCTACGATTTAAGAAATGATATTAGCTTAAACAACAACAAGCTAAATGATATCATGCAACAGTTTAAACAACTTAATAATCCGGAGACTGAAAAATACATCATAACCGGAAATAACCGAGCTAAAAACCTTAAAACGGTAGCCTATATCAACCCTAAAGATAAAACGTCCATGATAGACGTAGTATCCTTACCGCAATTACCAGAAGATCAACAATATCAAATCTGGGCACAAGTACAGGACAAGATGGTTAGTTTAGGGATTTTAAGTGAAACAGATAGAGAATTAAAACAAATTCCTTATACTGAAAACGCTCTAGGATTAAGTATTACCATAGAAAACAAAGGAGGCAATCAAATAGGCTCTAAAGAAAATTCAGTAGCTGAAATTGCCCTTCAAAAACACAATTAAAAAGCGCCATATCCTTTTTAGTTTAAAGCCTCACTTTTGTAAAAAAAGTGAGGCTTTATTTTTATCATCTTTCATTAAAAAATCGTAAATTTGCATTACAGTTATAAGGCTTTTTAAAACCTGCCTTAAACTTAAAAATAAGCAAACACATGAAATTACTTTTAATAACTTTAATTTTACTAGGTCTTGCCATTGCTGGTATTGCAATAAAACTTTGGGCGAAAAAGGATGGGAAATTTGCTGGAACTTGCGCCAGTCAAAATCCTGCGCTTAATAAAAATGGCGAGTCTTGTGGGTTTTGTGGTAAAACTCCAGAACAATATAGCGATTGTAACGAACCTTCACACTCATAACCCAATATGGTGATACTTGAGGTGGCATTCTACGCCTTCCTGATTGTAGTTATTATTCAAGTTGTATTCTTTATTTTTTTCTTCGGAAAATTCGCTTTTCTAAAAGACAGGAAAGAACCTTCTAAGTCCATGCCAGTGTCCGTTATTATCTGTGCTAAAAACGAAGCAGAAAATTTAAAGAAATTCCTCCTTTCAGTCATTAATCAAGACTATCCAAATTTTCAAATTGTATTGATTAACGACGCTTCCTATGATGATACTTTCGAAATCATGGAAGAGTTCGCTTTACTTCACAGTAACATCAAACTTGTTAATGTAGTAAACAACGAAGCCTTTTGGGCCAATAAAAAATACGCGCTAACACTTGGAATTAAAGCAGCAAAATACAACCATCTCCTTTTTACAGATGCCGACTGCAAACCTGTTTCATCACAATGGATTACTGAAATGACGTCTCATTTCAGTGAAAAAAAATCTATCGTATTGGGTTATGGTGCTTACTCAAAAATTAAAAAATCGTTTCTAAATAAATTAATCCGATTTGAAACCTTTCTAACAGCCGTCCAATATTTTTCGTTTGCAAAACTCGGTTTACCTTATATGGGCGTGGGTAGAAATTTGGCCTATACAAAAGAAGCGTTTTTTAATGCCAACGGATTTATGAGTCACATGTACATCCGCTCCGGAGACGACGATTTATTTATCAATCAAATTGCCACCGCACAGAATACAGAGATTTGTTATTCTTTAGAGAGCAATACAGAATCAACACCTAAAACCACATACAAAGAGTGGCTTACCCAAAAAAGAAGACATATAACTACTGCCAATCATTATAAAGCAAAACATAAAACATTATTGGCTTTATTCTATATTTCAAACATCTTGTTTTGGATTTTAGCCATCGTTTTATTAGTTACATTATTTAGATGGGAATTTGTAATTCCATTGTTTTTTATAAGAGGCATCTCTCAATTTATTGTTTATAATAAAGCCTCTAAAAAACTCAACGAAAAAGATTTATTAATTTACATTCCGGTTTTAGAACTTTTTTTAATAGCTTTCCAATTAAGTATTTTTATTAACAACTTGATATCTAAACCCAAACATTGGAAATAAAAGAAGCCATACATAAAGCCAAGCAAAATGATCAAAAATCGTTTAACTTCCTATTGGATACCTACTGGGATTATGTTTATGGTTTTCAGCTTAAACGTGTGGAAAACGAAAACGATGCGGAAGACATTACTATCCAAACCTTTTCTAAAGCCTTCGATAAAATAGCCTCGTTTAATGACAAATACACCTTTAAAACATGGCTGATAACCATTTCTAAAAATATTCACATTGATTTAGTTCGAAAGGAAAAAAGACAACCTTCTAACACCATTTCCAACGACAATGATAATTCCTTTCATGATATTTTAGACGAATCCCCTTCAGCTGAAGATAAATTGATTACTGAACAGAATTTAGCAAAACTCTTGCGCGATATTAAAAAACTCAAACCCCATTATCAAGAAGTAATCAATTTAAGATACTTTCAAGAATTAAGCTACAAAGACATTTCAAAAGAGTTGAACGAACCCATAAACAACGTCAAAGTGAAATTGTTACGAGCTAAAAAATTACTCGCGGCCATAATTAAAACCAAATCCAAATAAATTTCTTTTCAAAATACCATTTTTCTTCATCCAATTTTATTTAGCTTAAGTAGTAGTTCTTCCTTACTTTTGTATCTTTGTATCACAAAAACACTTTGTAAATGGATAGCAAAACAGCTTCAAATATCTTACCTGCAAGAGAGGCAAAACCTAAATGGTTGCGGGTAAAATTACCTACTGGTAAAAAATATACGGAATTAAGAAGTCTTGTAGATAAATATAAACTAAACACCATTTGCACTTCTGGAAGTTGCCCTAATATGGGAGAATGCTGGGGAGAAGGCACTGCAACTTTCATGATTTTGGGCAATATCTGCACCCGTTCTTGTGGCTTTTGTGGGGTTCAAACCGGACGTCCAGAAACCTTGGATTGGGATGAACCAGAAAAAGTAGCGCGCTCCATAAAACTCATGAAAATTACCCATGCTGTTTTAACAAGTGTAGATAGAGACGATTTAAAAGATATGGGAAGTATTATGTGGGCAGAGACTATAAAAGCCGTTCGCAGAATGAATCCAGAAACCACCTTAGAAACCTTAATTCCAGATTTTCAAGGTATAGAACAACATATAGATAGAATTATAGATGTGGCTCCAGAAGTGGTTTCGCATAATATTGAAACTGTAAGACGTTTAACCAGAGAAGTTAGAATTCAAGCTAAATACGACCGAAGTCTAGGTGTTTTAAAATACTTAAAAGATCAAGGACAACGCCGAACAAAATCTGGTATCATGCTTGGACTTGGGGAAACTCGAGAAGAAGTTATCGAAACCTTACACGACCTTAGAGAAAATGACGTGGATGTAGTTACTATTGGTCAATACTTACAACCAAGTAAAAAACATTTACCTGTTAAACAATTTATTTTACCAAACCAATTTGACGAATACAAGCAAATTGGATTGGATTTAGGTTTCAGACATGTAGAAAGTAGTGCCTTGGTGAGATCTTCATACAAAGCTCAAAAACATATAAATTAATGATCCATGTTGCTATAAACGGTTTTGGACGTATTGGCAGACGCGTTTTTAGATTATTGCAAGACAACAAAAACATTCAAGTTGTTGCAATAAACGATCTTGCAGACACTAGAACCTTAAGCCATCTACTTAAATACGACAGCATTCACGGTATATTTAAAGAACAAGTTTCTTTTGATGAGGGTCATGTTATTGTGAATGATATAAAAATCCCCTTCTTACATGTCAGTCATCCAAAAGACATCAATTGGAAACCATATCATGTAGACATTATTATTGAAGCTAGCGGAAAATTTAAAAGCCGGGAAGCCCTTGAACATCATATTAAAAATGGCGCCAAAAAGGTAATTTTAAGTGTTCCTCCATTAGAAGACGATATTAAAACCGTTGTTTTAGGAGTTAACAACAACATTCTTAATGGAGATGAAACCATTGTGTCCAATGCATCTTGCACGACAAACAATGCCGCTCCAATGATTGATATTATTAATAAACTTTGTGGTGTAAAACAAGCTTATATTACAACAATACATTCTTACACCACAGATCAAAGTTTACACGACCAGCCCCATAAAGATTTACGCCGTGCTAGAGCTGCAGGTCAATCCATCGTACCTACAACTACAGGTGCGGCCAAGGCATTAACTAAAGTATTTCCAGAACTCTCAGAGGTTATTGGAGGTTGTGGCATTCGGGTTCCTGTTGCCAATGGCTCTTTAACAGATATTACTTTTAATGTGGAAAGAACGGTAACTATTGAAGACATTAACAGGGCATTTAAATGGGCTTCAGAAAACAGCTATAAAGGTATTTTGGAATATACCGAAGATCCCATAGTTTCTATTGATATTGTAGGGAACACGCACTCTTGTATTTTCGATTCCCAAATGACTTCAGTGATTGGAAACATGGTAAAAATAATTGGTTGGTACGATAATGAAACAGGATATTCTAGCAGAATTATTGATTTAATTTGCGATATGTCGATAAAAAAGTAACTTTTATCGAATAAATATTTATATTTGTTTTTAATAGTTAACTAAAAAATGTCCCGATTCAACAATTACATAGCTGCTATTATACTGTTGTTGAGCTTTAGCGCTTCATCTCAAACTTCTATGGATGAAGATCCTGAAACCATCCAAAATACCATCGACTATCGTATTAATCAAGCCCAAAAAGATATTGATAAAAATGCCTATTTTGAAGCTCAAGAAAAATATAATGAAGCTTTAGAACTGGCAATTAAAATTGACAATAAGAAAAGTATTGGCATTATTTATTCCAAAATAGGAAAGCTGCAATATAATATTGAGGAACCCGACGAGGCTATAAAATCCCTAATTAAAGCCAACGAAGTACAACGTTTTGCGAAAGATGATGTCAACCTTGCGGAAACATATAAAATCCTTGGAAATGTTTATATCGGTAAAAAACAATACCAACAAGCATTGGATTACTATAAATCTTCCAAAACACTTTTCGAACAAGAGGGTTTAAACAATTTTGTAGCTGAAGTCCTTTTATACGAAGGCACCACTTACATACAATTAAAGGAGTATGAGCTTGCAAAATCGCACTTATCAAAATCTATGGCAATAGCTAAAAGATACGATTTAGAGAAGATTTTAAGTAGCTCGAAAATTAATTTAGGAACAGCACTTTTATACCTAGGAGAAAAAGAAGCTGCTCTGGATCAGGCTAATGAAGGTATAAAAATAGCCCAAGCGCATAAATTTAACAACATACTAAACGAAGGTTATCTAATTCTAAGCGACTTAAGCCAAGAAACTGGAAACCACAAACTAGCTAACGAGTATTTAAAAAAACACATTGCATTAAACGATTCGTTATTAACCCTTAAACGAAGTAGTTTATCGCAAGAAAAAAGATTGCAACTACTTATTAATAACCAAACGGAATATCAAAAAAAGCAATTGGCCGATTTAGAAGAACAAAAAGCTGCCAACAATTTAAACAAGTTAACCACCATTTTAAGTATTGCGTTAATTACTATTTTATCCTTATTAACCTTATCTCTATATAAAAACAACAACATAAGGTTGAAAACAAATAACATGCTGCACAAAAAAAATGCGGAGTTAATTGTTTCTAAAGAAAAGGCTGAACTAGCTTCCAAAACTAAAGCAAACTTCTTGTCCACAGTTACTCACGAATTAAGAACGCCGCTTTATGCTGTAACCGGGCTCACTAATATGTTGTTGGAAGAAGATCCTAAACCAGACCAAATTCAGCATTTAAAATCGCTAAAATTCTCTGGGGATTACTTATTGACTTTTATTAACGACATCCTTCAAATCAATAAAATTGAAGCCAATAAGGTAGACATAGATCCAGAAGCCTTTAGTCTTAAAAAGAAAATGACAAATATTATTGCAGCCTTAAACAACTCGGCAGCAGATAATAATATTAAAATCCATTTGGAATACGACCCTCAACTTCCTATGAATTTCATGGCAGATCAAATTAAAATATCACAAATTTTAATTAATTTAGTTGGAAATGCCATCAAATTCACAAAAGATGGAGACATCTGGGTACGTGCTATTTTTGCTGGGAAAGCAGACGACATCTATCGAGTGAAATTTGAAATAGAAGATAACGGAATTGGAATTAGCCAAGAAAAGCAAAACCAACTTTTCGAAAGTTTCTCTCAAGGTTCTATTCAAATAAACAGAAAATATGGCGGAACTGGATTGGGATTATCGATTGTAAAAGGCCTGATCCAAATTCTAAAAGGAACTATTTCTTTAAAAAGTGAACTTGGAAAAGGATCAAAATTCAGTTTTGAATTACCTTTAAAATATGCCGAAAAAGTAGAAACACATGAAGAAATACAATACTTTAAAGATATTAATGAAATCGACTTAAAAGACATTAATATTTTAGTTGTCGAGGATAATAAGATCAATCAAATGATTACCAAGAAAATCCTTAACAAAATGAAACTAAATTGCGACGTGGTTGATAATGGCGAGGATGCTGTAGAGATAGTTAAACACAAGGATTACCACGTTATCTTAATGGACATCCATATGCCTGGAATTAGTGGCTTAGAAGCTACTAGAATTATTCGAACCTTTAATAAAGACATTACCATTTTTGCACTTACTGCTGTAACTCTTGAAGATAAAATGCATGAGTTTGATGAAGCTGGATTTGACGATATTATCTCAAAACCATTCAAGCAAGAAGATTTCGAAAAGAAACTTTACGACGCTTTAATCCAACAAGATTCGCAAACGGTTTAAGTCCGTACAAAGTTTAAAATCTCCTTATTAAATACCTCCGGATTGTCTATGGAAACTTCTATAGGAAGATAAAATAATTTATCCTTTAATTGAATGTTATCCTTTAAACGCATATAATCTTTTTCGGTTGTAAGAATACATTCCAATTTCGCTAAATTAGCAAGCTCCTTCTCAGAGAAACTATGATGATCCTTAAAGTTCAAATGCTTAAACTCTAATTTATTCATCTTTAAATACGCTATTAATGGACTCGGATTTGCAATTCCTGTAACCAAAGTAAACGGTTTCAAATCGGTTAAACTCACATTCTTTGTAGCTGAAATCACTTCCTTAGAATAGTTAATAGAACTAAAAAACACCAACTGATTTGCCTCAGAATGCAATTTCATTTCAATCTGTTCCTTTTCTTGAGAAGACAAGCCTATCGGACATTTTGTAACTACAATAACATGAGCTCGTTTAGCGCCACTTTTAGGCTCTCTTAAATTACCAGTGGGCAAAACAAAATCATTACAATACAAATCACCATAAGCAGTTAGAAGGATGTTAAATCCAGCCTGTACTTTTCTATGCTGAAAAGCGTCATCCAACAAAATAACATCAGGTTTGTTATTCAAACTTTGTAAGTTTTCAATACCATTCAGCCTACTCGCATCTACGGCCACAAAAATATCTTCGCCAAATTTATTATAAAACTGAAAAGGTTCGTCTCCAAGAGTTTTAGCAGAATCGGTTGCATTCGCCAATTTAAAGCCATCAGTTTCACGTTTGTATCCTCTGCTTAAAGTTGCCAGTTTGTAATCGGTTTTCAGTAAACGGATTAAATATTCAATCATGGGGGATTTCCCAGTTCCTCCAACACTTAAATTTCCTACGCAAATAACAGGAAATGAATAAGATTTACTTTTTTTCCAACCAAAATCGTATAATTTATTTCTGGTCCAAGTCACTAAAAAGTAAATTGGAACAATAGGAAACAAGATGTAGCGTAAGAATTTCATTAAAGCGAATTTAAATATTTTATCTTTGTTTGAAACTTAATAACATAAAATTATGATAGTTCAAGATGTCATAAATCATATTGAAACACTTTCACCTCTAGCCTATGCCGAGGATTTCGACAATGTTGGGCTACTCGTTGGAGATAAAAACAGCAAATTAACAGGTGTTTTGGTAACCTTAGACACTTTAGAAGCTGTAGTTGACGAAGCCATTGCAACCAACTGCAACCTAATTGTTAGTTTTCATCCCATTATTTTTAAAGGCTTAAAAAAGCTAACAGGAAAAAGCTATGTGGAGCGCGTTGTTATGAAAGCCTTAAAAAACGACATTGCTATTTACGCCATGCATACAGCTTTGGACAACTCCATTTTAGGGGTCAATAATATGATTTGTGAAAAGTTAGGTCTAAAAAACCGAAACATATTGATCCCACAATCCCAAACCATAAAAAAACTCATCACTTTTGCGCCAAAAAATGAAGCAGAAAAATTGAGAAATGCCTTATTTGAAGCTGGAGCAGGAAGCATAGGCAATTACGATAACTGCAGTTTTAACACAGAAGGTTTTGGCACTTACAGGGGAAACGAAGATTCTAATCCAACCATAGGAAAAAAAGGAGAAACTCACCAAGAAGCAGAAACGCAAATTTCCATAACCTTTCCAAAACACTTGGAATCCCAAATTTTAAAGGCACTTTTCAAAACGCATTCTTATGAAGAAGTTGCTTATGAAATTACTACGCTTGAAAATAAAAACCAACATATAGGCATGGGAATGATTGGAGTGCTGGAAAATGCACTATCTGAAAAGGACTTTTTACAACTTCTTAAAACCAATATGACAGCTGAAGGTATCAGACATTCAAAATTACTTGGAAAAAACATCAAAAAAGTAGCTGTTTTAGGAGGTTCCGGAAGTTTTGCAATTGCAGCCGCAAAAGCTGCAAAAGCAGACATTTTTGTGACGGCAGATTTAAAGTACCACGACTTTTTTACAGCTGAAAACCAGCTTGTTTTAGCCGATATTGGTCATTATGAAAGTGAACAATTCACAAAAAACCTTTTAGTTGCATATCTTACAAAAAAAATCACTAATTTTGCAATCGTTTTATCAAAGACAAACACCAATCCTGTTAAGTATTTTTAAACTATGGCAAAAAAGAAAGAAGCAACTGTAGAAGAGCGTTTAAGAGATTTATACGACTTACAACTTATCGATTCTCGTATCGATGAAATTAGAAATGTTCGTGGAGAACTTCCTTTAGAAGTTCGTGATTTAGAAGATGAAGTTGCGGGACTAAACACCAGATTAGAAAAACTAGAATCTAGCTTAGAGTCTATAGACAATCAAATTAACGGTAAAAAGAATCTTATTGAAGAATCTAAATCGTTAATAAAAAAATACAGCGAGCAACAAAAAAACGTTAGAAATAACAGAGAATACAACTCCATTACCAAAGAAGTTGAATTCCAAGAATTAGAAATTGAACTTGCTGAAAAACACATTAAGGAATTTAGAGTTCAAATTGATCAGAAAAAATTAGTAATTGCTGAAACTAAAGAACGTTTAAAAGCGCGTCAGTCGCACTTAAAACATAAAAAGAGCGAATTGGACGCTATTTTAGCCGAAACTGAAAAAGAAGAAGTTGCTTTAATTAAAAAATCTGAAGAATATAGATCTAGTATCGAAGAGCGTTTAGTAAAAGCGTACATGCGTATTAGAACGAATGTTAAAAACGGACTTGCAGTTGTAGCTATTGAAAGAGGTGCCTCTGGTGGATCTTTCTTTACTATTCCACCACAAGTACAAATGGAAATTGCATCTCGTAAAAAAATCATTACTGATGAGCATAGCGGACGTATTCTTGTTGACGCTGTTTTAGCTGAAGAGCAAAAGGAGAAAATGCAGAAAATGTTTTCTAAACTATAATTTAGTATAGAATATAAATTTAAAGCCTTCATTTTTATGAGGGCTTTTTTTATTTAAAATATTTGGTATTTATTATAAGGTTCTTAATTCCATTCCGACCAACTTTAAAATAGAAATAATGTTAAACATAAATTCCGTAGTCTCCACTTTTTTAATTGTACTGTTTTTTAGTTGCAATAACATGGCGCAACAAAACCCAGAACAACAAGCTATAATAAATGCAAAAGCTACTCAGGTCCCTTTGCAAAACGGGAAAGCTAAAGCCTATTTTGCCAGTGGTTGCTTTTGGTGTGTAGAAGCCATTTACGAAAGTGTTTATGGTGTGGAAGAAGTTGTTTCTGGATATGCTGGAGGACACACAAAAAATCCTACATATGCGTCTAGTAACACAGGAAGAACTGGACATGCCGAAGCAGTTGAAGTTATTTATAATCCAGAGTTAATAAGTTTCTCCACCTTGGTTGATGTGTACTTTGGCTCTCAAAATCCGACACAGGTAAATGGACAAGGTCCAGATCACGGTTCGCAATATCGCTCCATTATATTTTATCAAAATAACGAGCAAAAAAAAATTATAGAAACTAAAAAAGAAGAATTATCTAAAAAGTTACATGCAACTATTGCTGCTGAAGTTTATCCGTTTACCAAGTTCTGGGTTGCAGAAGATTATCATCAAAACTACGAGAAACTTAACCCTGAAAATCCGTATGTACAAAATGTATCCATTCCAAGATTGAATAAATTCAAGGCTAAATTTCCTGAATTGTTAAAGGAGAATAAAAAATAAACCTATTTGTAATTTACTTCTTTGTGGCTTTTATCTCAAACATTAAAGGATAGAGCTTGTCTTTTGTAACAAACATTCCAGATTCATTTTCAGTTAAATCTGGCAAGACGTTGTACGGACTTTCATTATATTCATTTAAATAGTCTATATGCAAGCCAGCTTCTGTTAATGCATTAACTACTTCACTTAAGCCATGGTTCCAACCGTATTCCTTACTTATCATTTTCGATTCGGTATTGGCGTACGTACCTTCGTATTCTTCATAAATAACCTCTTCCTGCATATAGCCATATTTCATAACAGGTTTCCCTTCTAAATAATCGAACATCCAAACTATGGGATGAAATTCGACCATATAAAATATACCTCCCTTTTTTAACCGTTCAAAAATCATTTTTCCCCAAGGTTTTAAATCGGGCAACCAACCAATTACACCATAACTGGTAAAAACAATGTCGAAAGTTTCTTTTATAAAATCTGAAGTATCTAACACATTGCAACACACAAATTGCGCGTCTAATTTTAGCTCTTTATTAAGCGATTGGGCCAATTTAATACCTTCATCACTCAAATCCACGCCAGTACAAGTTGCTCCCAATCTGCTCCAACTCAAAGTGTCTTGCCCAAAATGACATTGCAAATGCAACAAGGTTTTTCCTTTTACATTTCCTAGAGCCTTTATTTCATAAGGCATTAACGACGATTGTCCCTTTTTAAAAGCTTCAAGTTGATACATGTTGCTTTTTGAATGAATTTTCACTTTTTCATTCCAAGTCGCTTTATTGGTGTTAAAGTAAGAATCGAAATTGTCCATAGCTCGAAATTTTGAATAGCTAAGATATTATATAATTTCAAAAGATAAATTCAAGAAATCTATTTTTAGTATCTTAGCTAAATAAGATTATGAAAAACCTAAACCTCATTATTGTCCTTCTTTTACTTTTTTCCGCCTGCAAGTCGGATAAAAAAGAAGCCGTTTCAGAATTAGAAACAAGTCTCACAGATGCTGAAAAAATAGCTCATGCATACGGAATTAATAACTGGAATAACGTAAAAGAGATTGCCTTCACCTTTAATGTTGATAAAGACAGTACACATTTTGAACGCTCCTGGATTTGGCAACCAAAAACAAACCAAGTGACATTCATTTCAAAAAACGACACCATCCATTACAACCGAACCCAATTAGATAGCACTGTTATCAATACAGATAAGGCTTTTATAAACGATAAATATTGGTTGTTAGCACCATTTAATTTAGTCTGGGACGAAGGAATAACCATTTCAACTCCCTTGGAGGAAATAAGCCCAATAAGCAAGAAATCTCTCAATAAAATAGCTGTTACTTATTCCAACGAAGGCGGCTACACTCCAGGAGACGCTTACGATCTTTATTACAATTCCAATTATATTATTAAAGAATGGGTGTATAGAAAAGAAAACGCCAAGGTTCCAACTATGATTACTACTTGGGAAAACAATACCAACTTTAACGACATTATAATTTCCTTAAACCATGTGAAAGCAGATGATAATTGGGAGTTGTTTTTTACAAATGTGTCAATAAAATGAGCGTAGAAACATCCAAACCTACAATATCAACGTATATATAGTATAAGTTTTCCGCTATATGCGTCTATATATATTTAAAGCGCTTCCACTAAAATAGTGGAAGCGCTTTCTCTTTTTATAAACTGATACTTTTTTTAACCTAAAAAAGACATCTGATAGAAAATAATCATTAAAATATGTATCACTTTTCATGAGAATCTTTCATGCTACAAAAGTCGGAATTAATTCAAATAACTCTTCAAAATTTATTATAACTGTCATTATCTAATCCTTCATTCCTAAATTTATAATTCTTATTTTTGTTGGAAACAGAAAAACAACACACTTTGTCCAACTATAAATCAGGTCTTCAATACGCTAAGGAACAAGACCAAAATGATGCTTTAGCATCTTACAGAAACCAATTTCATATTCCAAAAGACAAAGATGGAAACCCTTGGTTATACTTCACTGGAAATTCTCTTGGATTACAACCAAAAAGTACCCAGAAATACATTCAACAGGAATTAGACGATTGGGCAAATCTAGGTGTAGAAGGTCATTTTGAAGCAAAAAATCCTTGGATGCCCTACCATGAATTCCTTACCGAATCCATGGCAAAAATAGTTGGTGCAAAACCCATTGAAGTGGTTACCATGAATACCTTAACAACCAATTTACATTTGTTAATGATATCATTCTACCAACCTACAAAAACAAAATATAAAATTGTTATTGAGAGTGACGCCTTTCCTTCGGATAGATATGCCGTGCAAACCCAATTGGAATTTCATGGTTTTGATGCCAAGGAAGGTTTGATAGAATGGAAACCTAGAAAAGGCGAAGAACTTCTAAACATGGACGATTTGGAAAGCATACTTGAAGAACAAGGAGATGAGATTGCTTTACTGTTAATTGGAGGTGTTAATTATTACACCGGACAATATTTAGACATCAAAAAAATTGCTCAATTGGGCCATGCAAAAAACTGTATGGTTGGAATAGATCTAGCCCACGGCGTTGGAAATATTAAATTAGAACTTCATGATTCTGGAGTGGATTTCGCCGCTTGGTGCACTTATAAATATTTAAATTCAGGACCTGGAAGTTTAGGGGGTTTATTTGTTCATGAAAAACACGCACATAATAAAAAACTAAAGCGCTTTGCGGGCTGGTGGAGCCATAATAAGGCCACTCGTTTTAATATGCGTCAACCCCTGGATGTTATTCCAGGAGCAGAAGGCTGGCAACTTAGTAATCCGCCAATTTTATCCATGGCTGCTATTAAAGCTTCTTTGGATATGTTTAATGAAGTTGGCATGGATGCGCTTCGAGAAAAATCTGAAAAACTAACAGGATATTTCGAATTTTTACTAAACGAAATGAATACCGATAAAATTAAAATTATCACACCTTCAAATCCTAAAGAAAGAGGCTGTCAGCTCTCCATCCAATTAAAAGATGCTGATAAAAGCTTACATAAAAAATTAATGGATGCACATATTAGCACAGACTGGCGAGAACCAGACGTCATACGCTGTGCACCAGTACCACTTTATAATACGTATGAAGATGTATATAGAATGGTTGAGAAATTAAAAGAACTTTTATAATAACTTGGCATTTGTAAAGAAGTAATAAATCCTAAGAAAGATACTTCGAGGAAATTCAATATGGCAAATAATATAAGTAAAACCCATCTTCATGGGAATGACACATATGAATAAACAACAAAACATATTAATCATTGGAGCAGGACTTTGCGGTAGTTTACTAGCATTGCGTTTAGGCCAAAGAGGATATAACGTAACCCTAATGGAAATGCGTCCAGATTTACGAAAAGTAGACATTAGTGTTGGGCGATCCATTAATTTGGCGCTTTCAGATCGAGGCATTAAAGCCATGAAGCTAGTAGGTCTTGAGGAAAAAGTAAAGCCCTTATGCATTCCTATGAATGGACGTATGCTTCACGACTTAGAAGGCAATACCATGCTAGCACCTTATAGTGGTCGCGAACACGAATATATCAATTCCATTTCACGTGGACTTTTAAACGGTTTACTTTTAGATGAAGCCGAAAAACACGACAACGTAACCATTCTTTTTAATAAAAAATGTGAAACGGTCGATTTTGAAAACACCACAGCTCTATTTACGGATACGGAATCCAATAAGCAGTTTGTTGAAGATGCCGATATTATTATTGCTACCGATGGCGCTGGTTCTGCCATGCGAAACAGTTATTATTTAAGTAAAAAATTCCTGTTTAGCTTTTCACAAGATTGGTTATCTCATGGCTACAAAGAGCTTTGTTTCCTTCCTAATGAAAATGGAGGTTATAAAACCTATAAAAATGCGCTTCATATTTGGGGACGTGAAGATTTTATGGTAATTGCTTTACCCAATTTAGATGGTAGTTTTACAGTTACCCTATTCTTGAGTTTTGATGAAGGCGAATACAATTTCAATAACTTAACAACGAAAGAACGTGTTTTGGAATTCTTTAACAAATACTTTAAAGATGCTTTAGATCTGATGCCAAATCTAATAGATGACTTTTTTACAAACCCTACTTCTCCACTCGGAACTGTAAAATGTTCGCCATGGCATTATAAAGGAAATACTTTATTAATGGGAGATGCTGCACATGCCATCGTACCTTTTTACGGACAAGGGATGAATGCCTCCTTTGAAGATGTAGTAGAATTCGACAAGGTTCTTGATGAAAATCACAACGATTGGGAAACCATGTTCAAAGTATATGAAAAATCACGGAAAAAGGACACAGATGCCATAGCCGATTTAGCAATCGATAATTTCCACGAAATGAAAGGGCATGTCAATCATACCAATTTTAGAGAAAAACGCAGTTTGGAAATGGCCTTTGAAAAAACATTCCCAAACGAGTATTCTTCAAAATACTCCTTAGTAACTTTTAATGAAAATATAAGTTACAGAGAAGCCTTATTAAAAGGACGTGCGCAAGACAAAGCTATTTTAAATATGTTGGCAGATGGAGACATCCAAAATATTAACAATCTTACAAACGACGAGTTGAAAATGACTTTGGATAAAGTAAGAGCAGCAACCCTAGCTATTATAGAAGATGACAGGATTGCTGGCCATGCTTAAAACTCTTTGTTTTTAAGAGCTAGAAAATATAATTAAATAACAAAATACTCTTAACTGCCCGATTAAGAGTCTCTCCCCTTTTGGGAGATTAAGAAGGGATAATTATGAGCAACAATAAAAAAGAAGTTTCTTCTTCCGAAGGGACTAAAGTAACTCCAAGAGGTGCCTATCCAATTACAAAACGCGTGGGAGATTTTATCTTCGTTTCTGGAACAAGTTCTAGAAGAGCAGATAATACCATTGCTGGTGTGGATATTATTGATAATATGGGAACCAAATATTTAAATTCTGAAGTTCAGACACGAGAAATAATATTAAATATTGAAAGAAATTTAGCTAAAGAAGGTGCTTCCTTAAAGGATGTGGTAGATGTAACCTCTTTTTTAGTAAACATGAACGACTTTGCTGGTTACAATAAAGCCTATGCCGAGTTTTTTGACAAGGAAACTGGACCAACTAGAACAACGGTTGCTGTGCACCAATTACCTCACCCAGATCTGGTGGTCGAGATTAAAGTGATGGCATATAAGAAAAAAGACTAAAAGAACTAAGGCCAGAGAAAATAGACTCAATGCATCACTATTCTTTTGTATTTTATCAGTAAATAAAATGAACATAAAAAACTACATAAACGGTAATTTCCACAATCCAATTCAAAACAATTGGCTGAATAATTATAACCCTTCAAATGGTGAGGTTTATGGGCAAATACCAAACTCTTCAAAAGAAGATGTAGAAAACGCATATATTGCTGCAAAATCTGCTTTTCCTACTTGGTCTCAAACCACTTTGGAGGAACGAAGTAGAATTCTCATTAAAATTTCAGAATTATTAGAATTAAATTTACAACGCTTTGCAGAGGCAGAAAGCAAAGACAATGGCAAACCTATTAGTTTGGCCAAAACGGTCGATATTCCCCGAGCAGCTAGTAATTTTCGCTTTTTCGGAAATGCCATTACACAATTCTCTAGTGAAAGTCATGAAAGCGTTGGTCTGGATGCCATTAATTACACTTTACGTCAACCCATAGGAGTTGTAGGTTGTATTTCACCATGGAACCTCCCACTCTATCTCTTTACTTGGAAAATAGCACCGGCCATTGCTGCTGGAAACTGCGTGGTTGCCAAACCTAGTGAAGTGACACCAATGACCGCTTATTTACTAGGAGAAATTTGCAACGAAGCCGGTTTACCAAAAGGCGTTTTAAATATAGTTCATGGATTAGGAACCACCACAGGGCAAGCAATCATCGAACATCCAGATATAAAAGCTATTTCCTTTACTGGAGGTACTGCAACTGGAGCACATATTGCAAAAATAGCAGCACCTATGTTTAAAAAATTATCATTGGAATTAGGTGGGAAAAATCCAAACATCATTTTTGCAGATTGCGATTATGAGGATATGTTAGAAACAACGGTTCGCTCATCATTTGCTAATCAAGGACAGATTTGCTTATGTGGCAGCCGTATTTTTGTGGAAGGTTCCATTTATGAAAAATTCAAGAAAGATTTTGTAAAAAAAGTGAAGGATCTTAAAGTGGGGCATCCTTCAGAAGCATCTACAAACATTGGTGCGTTAGTATCTAAACCTCATCTTGAAAAAGTGATGGATTATATAGAAATTGCCAAACAAGAAGGCGGGAAAATTCTTTGTGGCGGAAATAAAGTCATTATAAAAGACTTTGAAAATGGTTATTACTTAGAGCCAACGGTAATTGAAGTTCCTAATGATGATTGCCGCGTAAATCAAGAAGAAATTTTTGGACCAGTAGTTACCATCATGCCCTTTAATCGTGAAGATGAAGTGCTTCAAATGGCAAACAAAGTAAAATACGGCCTATCGGCCACATTGTGGACAAACGACTTAAAACGAACCATGCGCATGAGCCACCAATTACAAGCTGGAATTGTTTGGGTAAACACTTGGATGATGCGCGATTTAAGAACACCTTTTGGAGGTGTAAAAGCATCAGGCGTTGGGCGTGAAGGAGGTTTTGAAGCTTTGCGCTTTTTTACAGAAGCTAAGAATGTTTGTATAAAATACTAATAAAAAGAACATAGAAAAAAGGCAAAAGAACGTAGATCAATACAGTCTATTCTCTTTATTCTTTTCTCTTTTATCTCAAAAACATGAATTTAAACTTAAACAACAAATACGCATTAGTCTGTGGTAGCACAGCTGGAATAGGAAAAGCAACCGCCATGTCTTTGGCTTCTGAAGGCGTAAAAGTTACCTTAATTGCCAGAAACGAAAACAAACTAAAAGCAGTTTTATCTGAATTACCTCAAAAAGGAAATCACGACTATATTGTGGCAGATTTTTCAAACCCAGAAGAATTAAAAACAAAAGTATCCGATTATATTTCTAAAAATCACGGATTTCATATTTTGGTAAATAATACTGGAGGACCTAAAGGCGGACCCGTTTTTTCAGCAGACTTAAACGAATTTGAAAGCGCGTTTACACATCATTTAAAATGCAATCATGTGTTGGCACAAGCGGTCGTTCCTTTTATGAAAGAAGCAGGTTACGGACGTATAATCAATATTATTTCCACTTCGGTAAAACAGCCTTTAGACGGGCTTGGGGTTAGCAATACCATTCGTGGTGCGGTAGCCAATTGGAGCAAAACTTTAGCAAATGAGCTAGGTTCCTTCGGAATTACAGTAAACAATGTCCTTCCTGGAGCCACAGGAACCGAACGTTTAACTGAAATTATAAAAAACAAATCGGCTAAAACAGGAAATACGGAAGAAGAAGCGGCCCATGCCATGAAACAAGCTGTGCCAGCGAAACGTTTTGCCAAACCAGAAGAATTAGCTTATGCTGTTACTTTTTTGGCCAGCGAATGCGCTAGCTACATTAACGGAATTAACCTTCCTGTTGATGGTGGAAGAACAAAAAGTCTCTAGTTCATCCATAAGGAAATTTGAATGGATTATATTATCTTTATGTTTTAAAGAATTGTTTAATAACAACTCAAATACCCAGTTTGAGTTTCTCCCCTTAGGGAGATTAAGAGGGACCACTCATGAGCAAACTCGTATCCCCATTAAATTTCAAAGCTTGGATTGAAGAAAATAGACATCTTTTAAAGCCACCCGTTGGAAATAAAGTTGTTTGGAAAGATGGCGATTTTATTGTCATGGTTGTTGGGGGACCAAATAGCAGAAAAGACTATCATTACAATGAAACACCTGAATTTTTCTATCAAATTGAAGGTGATATGGTTTTAAAAGTGATTGATGAGGGCAAGCCAAAAGACATTCATATTAAAGAAGGAGACATTTTTTTATTACCTCCTAAAGTCCCACATTCCCCACAGCGTAAAGCTAATACAGTTGGATTGGTAATAGAATATCCAAGAGAAAAAGGTATTCAAGATGCCTTACTTTGGTTCTGTGAAAACTGCACGACCAAACTGTATGAAGAAGATTTTACAGTTGAAAATATTGAAACCGACATGCCAAAGATTTTCGATAAATACTACAGCGATAAAGACAAACGAAGCTGCCCTAATTGTGGAGAAGTCATGCAACCACCAAAAAAAGTACAGTTAGAAGATTAGTTGGTATAAATTAATTAAAAGAAAGAGGTGCTTTTTCAAGCTCTGTTTGACATATGAAAGAAAAACGTAAATTAAGAATAAACGGTCACTCCCACTTACTTCCTTACCCGGAAGAAATTCCACAGTTTATGAAAGACAAAGGGATTTTTTGGGTGGATAAAGACAGGAAATTCATGCTTCAAAAAGACTGGAGTCGTCCTGTTACGGATTCTAGTTTCTTCTTGGATGACAAATTAACTTGGATGGATCGATTTAAGATTGACCATGCTGTGGTTCTAAATTTGTCGCAATTGTACGGAAACGGTTTACGTGTGGAAGAAATGAAACAAGCTTTACGTTTCCAAAACGATTTTAATGCGAAAATCCAACGTGAAAACCCAAGCAGATTTACTTGTGGTTTTGTAGTTCATCCTGGATTTGTTCGTGGTGCATGTTGGGAAATCGAGCGCTGTGTGGAAGAATTAGGGATGCAGCTACTTTGTTTACCTACCCATTATATGGATACCATTGGAACTTGGCGTTGTATTTTCGATGAAGAAAACGAACCTATTTTCGAAATGGCAAATAAATACAATCTCGCCGTTGAAATCCATCCATACGATGGAGAGAAATTTATTAAATTAGAAAATATCTCTTGGCGTTTTCATTTAATTTGGATGTTGGCACAATGCGCAGATGCCTATCACTTCTTAACATTAAACGGATATCAAGACAAATACCCTAATATGCGAACTTGTTTTGCTCACGGAGGACAATTAGCGCAAATTAACTTGGGAAGACGTATTCAAGGTTTTGATGGCAGACCAGATTTATTTGAAGGGAAAAGTCACCCAAGAAAAGCCGTAGGCCATAAAAACATCTTTTTTGACACGTTGGTACACGATACTGGGGGCTTGGAGTTATTAATAAAAAATCAAGGCTCGAAACAAGTGTTAATGGGATTAGACGATCCATATCCTTTAGGGGAAATGGAAAGCACAAAGCAATCGTCCTATCCTGGAAAAATTTTAGATTTAGCCGTAGAACGTAAAATAATCACTGAAGTTGATCGAGATGCCATTTGGGAAGACAACGTGATTCAGTGGTTATGTGGCGATGATGAAGCCGCTAAACAGAAATTGATTAATAGAATATTATCCTAAGTTAAAAAAAGACCTTTCAATCCCAAAAATATCGGGCTAAAACCTGAAAGGTCTCATTCATATTATGCACTTCCTACCTGAAAAAATAGATGAATATGTCGTTGCTCATTCTGAAAAAGAACCAGAATTATTAAAAGAGTTAACACGAGAAACCTATCAAAAAATATTACAACCTATCATGCTAAGTGGCCCCTATCAAGGTCGGGTTTTAAGTATGATTTCGAAATTAATTAGGCCTAAAACTATTTTAGAATTAGGCACCTTTACAGGTTATGCTACTTTGTGTTTAGCTGAAGGTTTACAAACTCAAGGCGAAATACACACCATTGATGTCAACGAAGAATTAGTGGATTTTCAACGTAAATATTTTGACAGATCCAACTACGGAAACCAAATCCATCAACATTTAGGAAACGCTTTAGACATAATTCCAGCTTTGGACAAAACCTTTGATTTGGTTTTTATAGATGCCGATAAACCAAACTATTCCAATTACTTTCACCTAATTATAAACAAACTAAATCCAGGTGGCATCATCATCTCCGATAATGTGCTTTGGCATGGAAAAGTAGTTGAAGAGTTAAACCCTAAGGACCTTTTAACCAAAGCCCTTTTGGCATACAATACGTTATTGAAAAATGATGAAAGAATAGAAAGTGTCATGCTTCCAATAAGAGATGGCTTGACAATTAGCAGAAAGAAATAAAATTCCTTCGAAAGCAAAAATCCATTTTTCTAAAACAGCCAAATTGTACGAAAGTCCTATAAATAATTGAAAAATAACATAACTTCATTTTAAAACAAAAACCCGAGTACGATGCTTTTTATAAAAGGAAGATTGATTATTATTAGGAAAAATAATAGTTTTATTTTATGTTTATATTATAGGTGCTCAACTAGAGTTTTCTCTTGAATGTTTCTGATGATTTTTTGGAAAAACTCGTAGTCGTCATAAGGCTTAATTATAATATCATCAAATCCAGAAGATAACACTTGTCCTTTTACCTCCTCTATGTTTGAAGCTGTAAGCGCAATGATTGGTGTTTCAGTATCAAAAGTTCTAATAGTCCTAGTGGCTTCAAAACCATCCATTACAGGCATGTTTAAATCCATTAATATTAAATCATATTTCTTGCTTCTAACCGCATCAACGGCCAATAAACCGTTTTCTACAATATCACTTACATAATTCTCCTTTTTTAGAATGTTTTGAGTTACAATCTGGTTGATTTTATTGTCTTCTACAATAAGAATGCTTTTCCCACTAGTTTCTTCAATACGTTCTTTAAAATATCTTTTTCCTTCTCGAGCTATTCTTGCTTCATGATCAATTTTAAAAGTAATATTAAAAGAAAACTTACAACCCTGACCCTCATCACTTAAAAGCTCTACTTGACTTCCAAATAGTTCAATTAAATGTTTAGCAATGGAAAGCCCTAAACCTGCACCTTGATAATTATTAGCATGCTTTCTGTCTAGTTGGGAAAAGTTATCAAAGATGACTTTTTGTTTATCTTTAGGAATTCCAGGGCCATCATCAATTACTTCAAACCGAAGATAAACAACATCTTTATTTTGTTTAAGCATTGAAATTCTTAACAAAACAATCCCCTTGTTAGTGAATTTTAGACTATTACCAAGTAAATTGATTAGAATTTGACTGAGACGAATGTTATCTGCAAAAATAAACTGCGGTATGTCATCATCAAACTCTAAGTACAGTTTATTCGCGTTTTCTACTAATTGATACTCAAATGAATCTGTTAAATCAATAACCATCTGTTTGATGTTTAAAGAATTGTTTTGTAATTCAATCTTTCTAGATTCAATTTTACCAATCTGCAAGACATCATTAATTAAATTTAAAAGATAGTCCCCAGAGTATTTTAAGGATTTCAAATACTTACTGTCTTGTTCATTTAGCTCGTTATTTTTCAATAATAAAGAAGTCAAACCAACTACACCATATAAAGGAGTTCGTAATTCATGACTAACATTAGAGATAAAACTGGATTTTAGTTTAGATATTTTTTCTGCTTGATTTTTCGCGTGTTCCAATTGGACATTCTGAGTTTGCAAAATGCTACTTAATCTCCTCTTTGACTGATAATTAATAAATAAGGCTATTAAACTAAAGATTAGAAAAACAACCGCTATAATAAAAATAACATTTACTGTTTGTGCTTTTTGTGTAGCAATAGCAAATACATCTTTTTCTTTGTTTGCTACTTCCACATCGCGTATATAATCCTGAATTTCAAACTGTGCCTTTGCTATTTTTGATTGTTTTACTTTTTCTTCATTTATAACTTTTTCTCGGTACTCATTATGACTTAAAAGGGCTTCAAAAGCTCTTTCACTTTTACCTAAATCTGCTAAGGCCAAGGCATACTCTTTATAAATAATAGAAA
>Ga0209075_1000709_pt1 | contig 32260 bp, 29 predicted proteins | sample Stecom2011_FD_187523 | JGI IMG/M metagenome (GOLD analysis project Ga0209075, IMG submission 187523) | Agricultural soil microbial communities from Utah to study Nitrogen management - Steer compost 2011 (SPAdes) (version 2) | ecosystem: Environmental > Terrestrial > Soil > Agricultural land...
CATGCTATAAAAGCTGAAGTTAGGGAATATGACCGATTGTTTTTAGACGAAGCTCCAGATTCACATCAAGACAAAGATTTTATGGAGTTTGTAAATCCGGATTCCCTAAAAACAGTCGAAGCTTATGTAGAGCCTAGTTTGTTTGAAGCGAAAGTGGGAGATAGGTTCCAATTTCAACGCATTGGTTATTTTAATGTGGATAACGATACCACTTCAGAGAAACTTATTTTCAATAAAACGGTTGGTTTAAAAGATTCTTGGACCAAGCAATCTAAAAGTGCTGAAGCAACAGAAAATAAGAGTCAGAAACCACAACAACCAAAACAAAATCAGCCACAGAGAAAAGCGATTGATGTGATTCAGCAGTTGGGTAAAAAGTATACGAATTTACCAGAAGCCAAACAGGAAAAGGTGAAAGCTGAAATTCTAGAACTGGCTAAAAACGTGAGTTATGAAGAATTGAATCCCTTATTCAATACCACTGCAAAAAAAGTTGGAACACGTATTGCGGCTATGTTGACTTTAAAGGTTTTAATTAAAAACGGATTAGAGAAAAATTCAGAAATCAATGAGTTTATTGAAAAAGCCTTAGAAGATAGTAACGAGCTTTTAGTGGCAGAAGCAAAAGCTATTTGAATATAATTAAAATGATAATTTTAAAACCTCGAATGAATAATTCGGGGTTTTTTTGTTAACACAAGTTTCAAAAGTTGATATTCTTTTAATTAGTTTGTTGTTAATGATGGCTTTACCGAAATTGTTAAGGTTAAGCTTTTCATTTTGAAAGACCCTTTTAAGTTAGTATCTTATAATTTCATAAAAAATAAAATTTAATTTGAAAACAGTGAAAGAGTTACTCTCAGAAATAACAGAAGTTTTACTTCATATTAAAAAAGATTATCCTACGCTTTATAGGCATTTGGATGAAAACCCTATAACTATTCCCAACGTGGAACACCCGAAAATGTCTTCAGAAGAATTACAAAGATATCTCTCAATTCTGAATAATTTGATAGATAAACATAAGCAGAATCATAAAAATTAAAAGCCTCCAACTTTTAAAATTGGAGGCTTTTGTTTGATAACTTTATTAAAATTATTCTTTCTTTTTATTATTGGAGTTCTTCATAGCTTCCCCAATTTGGTTACTGGCCGTAAAACTAGCCACCATATCGTTTAGCATATTACTTCCTGCTTGTGGTGAATTTGGCAATAAAATTAAATTACTGTTTGTTTCACTTCCAATAGCTTGTAACGTATCGTAATGCTGTGTAACTACAATTAAAGCAGAAGCTTCCTGACTATTGATTCCAACTTTGTTTAATACTTCTACAGATTCTTCCAAACCTCTAGCAATTTCACGACGTTGATCTGCAATACCTTGTCCTTGTAAACGTTTGCTTTCTGCTTCAGCTTTTGCTTTTTCAACAATTAAAATACGTTGTGCATCACCTTCATATTGTGCTGCAGTTTTTTCTCTATCAGCAGCATTAATTCGGTTCATGGCTTGTTTTACTTGAGCATCTGGATCGATATCCGTTACTAGGGTTTTAATAATATCAAACCCATAATCGGACATGGCCTCGTTTAATTCAGCCTTAACAGCTAGAGCAATATCATCTTTTTTAACAAAAACATCGTCTAATTTCATTTTAGGAACTTCGGCACGAACCACATCAAATACATAACTGGTTATTTGTTCGTGAGGATAATCTAATTTGTAAAAAGCATCATAAACCTTGTCTTTAATAACTTTATATTGAACAGAAACTTTTAGTTTCACAAAAACATCATCTAAGGTTTTGGTTTCAATTAAAACGTCTAATTGCTGAATTTTTAAACTTAAACGACCAGCAACTCTATCGACTATTGGAATTTTTAATTGTAAACCAGAATGGCGTATGCTATGAAATTTTCCGAAACGTTCAACAATAACAGCTGTTTGTTGTTTTACAATGAAAAAGAGCGAGATAAATATGAATAAACATAAAATTATAATGGGAATGGATAAAATGGACATAATTGGATTTTTTAGGTTTGTAAAATAGATAAATACGAAATTAAGTTATATTTGTTACAATTACACTAGAACAATCATGCAAAAAAAACAACTTATACTATTAGTAGCTATCTGTATTGGTTTTGTTACAATGTCCTTTGGACAAAAGGGAAATTATAGAATCCAAAACGGTTTTGGCATTTATGGAGGGATTACCCAGTACGATATTTTAACTGATAATTTTACTACTAAAAAGGGCAATGGTTGGCAAGCGGGAGCTTCTGCAACGGTTGATATTCCACATAAGTGGTACAATGTTAGCTACACCATTCAACTGTCTGAAAATAACGTTGGAATTGCTGCGCGACCACTTGTTTTAAGTCCTGGTGAAGAGTTTGTAGATTATAAAATATTTACTGCGCAAATTGCTCTGTTAATGCATGTAAAACTCATTCAAAGCTTTTTGACTATTGACGTTGGACCAATGATCCAGTACAACAGTGATATGGAAATAAAGGATAAAGCTTATGAAACCTATATCATAAATTCTTATACAAATTTAATAGCGAAGGATTTAAGGGATATTAGTAATTTTAATGTAGATGGCGCTATTGGTGCATCTGCAGGATTTGGTTTTTTTAGATTGAAAGCACAATATATTTATGGATTTACCAACATGTTAAATAAGTTAAACAATAATAATTTGGACCTAAGCGGAAACGATAAGAAGATAAAAGGAAATCAATCCATGCTAGCTTTTACAGCCATGATTACGTTTTAAAAATGAGATATAAAAAAAATAAAAGCGACCAATTGGTCGCTTTTTTTATGATAAGGTGTTTATAATGTTTTCTATTCGTCTGACACTTTCGTCTTTCCCAATTAAATACATGATATCAAAAACTTCTGGACCTTGCAAGGCTCCTACTAGCGCTAATCGTAAAGGCATCATTACTTTTCCGAAACCAATTTCTTTTGAAGTAATCCAGCCTTTAATTTTAGTTTGAAGGTTTTCAACTGTAAAATCTTCAATGGAAGAAACAACCGTTATTAGTTCTTTCATAAGTTCTGGAGAATCTTCTTTCCAAGCTTTTTTTGCAGCCTTTTCATCGATATCTGTTGGAGTTTCGAAGAAAAAGTATCCTAAATCCCAGAAATCTGATACAAAAGTAGCACGTTCTTTAATTAAGTCGATAACCATGGAAATGTATTGAACATCGATGTCTTTCAATGCTTCAGGATAAAGTGTTTTAAACTGTTCTGCAAGTTCGTCATTATCCTGTTCTTGCATATAATGATGGTTAAACCATTTTATTTTATCTGGATCAAAACGAGCGCCAGACTTATTTACGCGATTTAAATCGAAGGCTTGAACCAATTCTTCTAAATTAAAAAGTTCTTGTTCGGTTCCTGGATTCCAACCTAATAAGGCTAAAAAGTTGATAACCGCTTCAGAAAAATAACCATCTTCTCTATATCCTCGAGATTCTTCTTCAGTTTTATGATCTTTATAAGCTAATGGAAATACGGGAAATCCTAATTTATCGCCATCGCGCTTGCTTAGTTTTCCTTTTCCTGTTGGTTTCAAAATAAGCGGTAGATGTGCGAATTCAGGGGCTTCCCAACCAAAAGCTTTATATAATTGATAATGTAAGGCCAAAGAAGGCAACCATTCTTCTCCTCGAATTACATGCGTAATTTCCATTAAATGGTCGTCAACAATATTCGCTAAATGGTAGGTTGGCATACCATCACTTTTAAACAAAACCTTATCGTCTAAAATATTTGTGTCGATAGTAATGTTGCCACGAATAATATCAGTTAAGTGCATGGTTTCATCTTGAGGCGATTTAAACCGAATGACATAGTCATCTCCAGCATCTAGTTTTGCTTGGGTTTTTTCGACAGAAAGTGATAAGGAATTATCTAATTTCAATCGGTTATGCCAATTATAGATAAAAGTTTTGCCCTTTTCTTCGTGATCTTTTCTATGAAAATCCAAAGTTTCAGCTGTGTCAAAAGCGTAATAGGCATTACCAGAAGCTATTAACTTATCGGCAAATTCCTTATATAATTGTTTACGTTCACTTTGTCTGTAAGGGCCAAATTTTTCATTTTTTCCTGGACCTTCATCGAAAGGAATGTTACACCAATTTAAAGATTCCACAATGTAGTTTTCTGCACCTTCTACATATCTGTTTTGGTCTGTATCTTCAATTCTAAGAATAAAAGTTCCATTGTATTTTTTAGCGAAAAGGTAGTTGAAAAGTGCTGTTCTAACACCTCCAATATGTAAAGGTCCAGTTGGACTTGGTGCAAAACGCACTCTTACTTGTTTTGACATGTTGTTTAGTTTGAAGTTGCAAAGATAGAGTAGAGCAGTAGAAAGAGCAAAGAAAATGGAATAAAGCGAAGGAAGATACTTTTTTATCTCGAAGTTGTTAAAATTAACTAAGTTTTACAAATCCTAAACAACTAAGAGTAAAAATATTATTGTAGTTTTAGTGGTTAAGAAAATGGGAACTAAATATACATGACGAAATTTAATGACATCCAATTAAAATTGGAGCAATTTATTAGGCGATTTTACATGAATGAACTTCTTAAAGGAGCCATCTTGTTTTTTGCTTTGGGCTTTTTATATTTTTTATTCACGCTTTTTATGGAGTATGTATTGTGGTTAAATCCTACGGCTAGAACTATTTTGTTTTGGTTTTTTGTTGTTGTAGAAATGGCTTTATTTATTAAATTTATTACCATCCCATTGGCTAAATTATTTAAACTTCAAAAGGGGATTGATTATAAGGAAGCATCAAAAATTATTGGTAATCACTTTCCTGAAGTCAGTGATAAGCTTTTAAATGTTCTTCAATTAAAAGAGGATTCATCGGAGTCTGAACTTCTTCTTGCTAGTATCGAGCAGAAATCCGCCCATTTACAGCCTATTCCTTTTAAATTGGCAATTAATTTTAAATCGAATGTAAAATATTTAAAATATGCGGCCATTCCGGTTGGTATTTTACTTCTAACTTTTTTAACTGGTCATTTTAGTTTGTTTAGCGATAGTTATCAACGTGTGTTAAACTATAAAACTGCTTACGAACCTCCAGCACCTTTTCAGTTTTTTATTCTGAATGAATCTTTGGATACGAACGAGAACAAGGATTTTAAATTGATGGTTTCTACTGCGGGAGACGTAGTTCCGGAGAATGTGAAGATTTCCTTTAATAACGAGTCCTATGTTTTGCAGCAGATAAGTCCTGGTAATTTTGAATATGTTTTTTCTAAGCCTAAGTCGGATATTAAGTTTGAATTGTCGTCCATTGGTGTTCGTTCTAAATCTTACGTTTTGAACGTGGTTGAAGTACCAAGTTTATTAAATTTCGAAATGCATTTGGATTATCCTTCCTATACTAGAAGGATGGACGAGATTTTAAAAAGTACAGGGAATGCCATTGTGCCACAAGGAACAAAGATTACCTGGAAACTGGCAACCAAGGCCACGGAACAAGTGCAATTATTATCTAAGGATACGCTTCAGTTTACTAAAACAAGTTCGGATGCTTTTCAAGCCACAAAACAAATTTATAAATCTTTGGATTATAGTTTAACCACCAGTAATGCCAAACTTAAAAATTATGAAACCTTGTCTTATAGTATAGATGTTGTTTCAGATGAATATCCGGAATTGACTGTTAAAATGGCTGTGGACAGTTTAGATCGTCAATCGCTTTATTTCCAAGGGCAGGCAAGTGACGATTATGGTTTGAGCAAGTTGCAATTGGTGTATTATCCTATTGATAATGAGGAAGATGTAAGATATGAAGCTATATCAATCTCTCAATCTAATATCGCCGATTTTATCAGTGCATTTCCAAATCACTTGCAATTAAAGGAAGGAATTAGCTACAATTTGTTTTTTCAAGTATTTGATAATGATGCTTTAAGTAATTTCAAAAGTACTAAAAGCACGGTGTACTCGTATAGAAAATTAACCAAGGATGAAGAGGAAGACAAGCAATTACAACAACAAAATGAGACGATTCAAAATTTGGATAAATCTCTTGAAAAGTTTCGGGAGAGAGAAAGGGAATTAGAATCCCTTTCAAAAATGCAAAAGGAAAAGGCCGAATTGAATTTTAACGATAAACGTCAGTTAGAAAACTTCTTAAAGCGCCAGAAGCAGCAAGAGGAAATGATGCAGAATTTTAATAAAGAACTTAAAGAAAACTTAGAGCAATTTCAAAAGGAAAATAAAGAGATTGATCTTTTTAAAGAAGATTTGAAAGAACGCTTAAAAGACAATGAAGAGCAACTTAAAAAGGATGAAAAGCTTTTAGAAGAATTAGAGAAGCTCCAAGAAAAAATAAATAAAGAAGAACTTTCTGAAAAATTAGAACAACTTGCAAAACAAAATAAAAATAAAAAACGGAGTTTAGAGCAATTGTTGGAGTTAACTAAAAAATATTATGTCTCTAAGAAATTGGAAAAACTTCAAAAGGAATTGGAGGATTTGTCTAAAAAACAATTGGATCTTTCAAATGAAAACAAAGATGATAACACCAAGGAAAAACAGGAAGAATTAAATAAGGAATTTAAAGACTTTCTAAAGGAGATGGAAGAACTTCAAAAAGAAAATGAAAGTTTGATGGATCCAGTGAAACTTCCAAGAGATGAAAAACAACAGGATGAAATTAAATCCGATCAGGAAGCTGCCTCGGATGAATTAGGTAAAAAGGAAGATAACGAGGAGCAGAATAAAGAAAAAGATGCACAAGAAAATCAACAAAAAGCTGCTCAAAAGCAAAAACAGGCTGGACAAAAAATGAAAAATCTGAGTCAGAAAATGCAGGCCGGGATGCAAATGATGGGAGGTGGAGGCGAACAAATGCAAGAGGATATCGACATGCTTCGTCAGATTCTGGACAATCTATTATTGTTTTCCTTCGATCAGGAGGATTTAATGAATCAGTTTAAAAGCATAGAAATTAATCACAATAAATATGCGGAGTATTTGAAGAAACAGTACACTTTAAAAGAACATTTTTCTCATATAGATGATAGTTTATTTTCTCTGTCTTTAAGACAACCTAAACTTTCGGAATTTGTAAACAAGGAGATTTCGGAGGTGTTTTATAATATCGATAAGTCGCTGGTTCAGTTTTCAGATAACGATATTTTTAAAGGAGTTTCTAATCAACAATACACGATTACTGCTGCTAATAATTTGGCCGATTTTTTAAGTAATGTCATGGATTCAATGCAAATGGAAGCTAGTGGGCAGGGAACCGGAGGACAAGGTAAACCAGATCAAGGCTTACCAGATATTATTATGAGCCAAGAGGAACTTAATAAGAAAATGGAAGATGGGATGAAGAAAAGTAACGACGGCAAACCCAAGGATGAAGGTGAAAAAGGGAAAGATGGAGAAAAGGGCGAAAAGGGTGAAAAGGAGGGTAAGGACGGTAAAGATGGGAAATCTGGGAATGAAGGTCAGAAGCAAGGTGAGGGTGAAGGTTCGATGAGCGATGAAATGCTTGGGGAGCTATTTCAAATTTATCAACAACAACAACAAATTAGACAGGACTTGGAAGAGCGACTGGCAAAGGAAGGGATTAATCCGACGGGCACTAATTTATTAAAACAGATGGAACAGGTTGAAATGGATTTATTGAATAAAGGTTTTACACAAAGGACCTTAGAGAAAATGATGAATCTTCAGCATCAATTACTAAAAATGGAAAATGCCACCTTTCAACAAGGACAAGATACTAAACGAAAGGCTGAAGCAAATACGACCGATTTTGATAATAATACCAATAATCAAATTCCTAAGGCCAAAGAATATTTTAATACAAATGAAATATTAAATAGACAAAGTTTACCTTTGCAGCCGGTCTATAATAAAAAAGTTAAAGACTACTTTAAACAGGAGAATGATTAGTTACAATTCAGAAAACGATTTTTTATTTGGTAATGAAGCTCAGGTTTCCGTATGGCTAGAGGCTGTAATTTTGAATGAAAAATTCAAATTAGGAGAGATCAATTATATTTTTTGTGATGATGATTATTTGCATAAATTGAATTTAGAGTTTCTTGAACACGACACCTTAACAGATATTATTAGCTTTGACTATACGGTAGGAAAAATAATACAGGGTGATATTTATATTTCTACAGAGAGAGTTGAGGATAACGCTAAAGATTTCAGTGTTCCTTTTATAGAGGAACTTCATCGCGTAATGGTTCACGGTATATTGCATTATTGTGGATATAAGGATAAAACCGCGAAGGATGAGAAATTGATGAGGGAAAAGGAGAATTATTATCTTCAATTATTTGCTAATAGGCAGTAAATCAACGTATATTTGCAAGTTATTTTATTTTAAACTTCAGAACTTGAAAATGAACTAGGGAATTGTTCCACGTGGAACAATTTTTTTAGAGGAAGTGAATCCAGTTAAAAGATTAGAAAGAGAATTATGTTTAATTCAGTATATGATGTTATAGTAGTAGGTGGAGGTCATGCGGGTAGTGAAGCTGCTGCGGCCGCCGCAAACATGGGAAGCAAAACCTTGCTTATTACCATGAACCTACAGAATATTGCACAAATGTCCTGTAATCCTGCCATGGGTGGAATTGCAAAAGGACAAATAGTTAGAGAGATTGATGCCTTAGGTGGTTATAGCGGAATTGTTAGTGATACATCGGCAATCCAGTTTAAGATGCTTAACAAATCTAAGGGTCCTGCCATGTGGAGCCCAAGGGTCCAAAGCGACAGAATGCGTTTTGCTGAAGATTGGAGGTTGATGTTGGAAAATACATCAAACTTAGATTTTTATCAAGATATGGTTTCTGGATTATTGGTAGAAAATCATAAAGTAGTTGGTGTTAAAACTTCTCTTGGAATTGAAATTAAAGCAAAATCGGTTGTGCTAACCAATGGGACTTTTTTAAATGGCCTTATCCATATTGGTGATAAAAACTTTGGTGGAGGAAGAGCGGGAGAAAAAGCAGCGACTGGAATAACTGAACAATTAGTTAGTTTAGGATTTGAATCTGGGAGAATGAAAACGGGTACGCCTCCAAGAGTGGATGGCAGATCTTTAGATTTCTCTAAAATGATAGAGCAGCCAGGAGATGAGAAACCTGAGAAATTCTCTTATTTGGATGTTACCAAACCACTGACAAAGCAACGTTCTTGTTATATGACTTTTACTAGTCCTGAAGTTCACGATTTGCTGCGTGAGGGTTTTGATAGATCGCCAATGTTTAATGGTAGGATAAAAAGTTTGGGACCTAGGTATTGTCCGTCTATTGAAGATAAAATAAATCGTTTTGCTGACAAGGATAGGCATCAAATATTTGTAGAACCTGAAGGTTGGAATACAGTAGAAATGTATGTCAATGGCTTTTCAACTTCCTTGCCAGAAGATGTCCAATTTAAAGCTTTAAGTTCTGTTGTTGGATTTGAAAATGTAAAATTCTTCCGTCCTGGTTATGCTATAGAATATGATTATTTTCCACCAACACAATTGCAACATACTTTAGAAACCAAGTTAATTGAAGGCTTGTATTTCGCTGGGCAGATTAATGGAACTACAGGTTATGAAGAAGCAGCTTCGCAGGGATTAATGGCTGGGATAAATGCGTCATTGAAAGTGCAGGAAAAGAATGCTTTTACTTTGAGTAGAAGTGAGGCTTATATTGGTGTTCTAATAGATGATTTAATTACAAAAGGAACAGAAGAGCCTTATAGGATGTTTACCTCGCGGGCGGAGTATAGAACTTTGCTTCGTCAGGATAATGCTGATTTCAGATTAACACCTAGATCTTTCGGTCTTGGTTTGGCTTCAGAAAAACGTATGAGACGTATGGAGGAAAAGCAGGAAAAGTCGGGAGCTTTTGTAAAGTTTTTTGCCGATACCAGTGTTGGTCATGAAGAAATAAACCCCATTTTAGAATCTAAGGATTCGGCTTTAATGAGTCAATCTGACAAGATGTTTAAAATTTTTTCACGTCCTAATATTACAATAGACGATATGCGTCAAGTGGCTTCTGTGGAAGAATATATCCAAATGCATGATTTGGATAATGAGGTAATTGAGCAAGCGGAAATTCAGGTGAAGTATTCTGGTTATATAGAAAAGGAAAAGAATAACGCCGATAAACTTCATAGATTGGAGAATATAAAAATCCCAAAGAATTTTGATTATTCAAAATTGAAATCCATGAGCTTGGAAGCCAGAGAGAAATTAAATCATATTCAACCTGTAACTATTTCTCAAGCATCACGAATTAGTGGAGTGTCTCCAAGTGATGTTTCGGTACTTTTAGTTTATATGGGAAGGTAATCTCAAGGTGTTTCTGCACATGTTCCACGTGGAACAAAACCCGATTTATTATTTCAAATGGAAAGGAATTCGTTTTATGAAGGATAAAAAAGTGTATTTAAAAGTTAAGGATCATTCTGTTTCTGGAGAGGAATTTCAATTAATTAAAAATGAAATTTATGGTTTTCTAGAAACGGTTCCTCAACCAAATGAAACAGAACTTCCAGAATATTATAAAACTGAAGACTACATTTCTCATACAGATTCCAAAAGAAATTTGTTTGAAAACGCATATCACTTGGTTAGGGAAATTTCATTAAAACGAAAACTAAAATTAATTAATTCGGTTTCGCTTCAAAATAAACAAGAGGGGAATTCCAAAAACAGAACCCTTTTAGATGTAGGGTGTGGCACAGGCGATTTTTTGCAAACTGCTCAAAACGATCATTGGACTATTTCAGGAATTGAACCAAACATACGGGCTAGAAAAATAGCCAACAAAAAAACCAAGGAAGCTGTTTTTGGAGTTGACCAACTTTTAAACTTTACAGAAAACAGTTTCGATGTTATTACGCTTTGGCATGTATTGGAACATTTACCAAACTTAGAAAATCAGCTTTCTACTTTTAAACACTTATTGAAACCAGATGGTACGTTAATTATTGCTGTTCCAAATTATAAAAGTTACGACGCTTTGTATTATAAAAACTTTTGGGCGGCTTTTGATGCCCCAAGACATCTTTGGCATTTTGCAAAGGATTCTATTTCGAAGTTGATGTTATCAAAGAATATGAAAGTTGTCGAAATTTTGCCCATGACTTTCGATTCATATTATGTAAGCATGCTTTCTGAGAAATATAAAAAGGGTTCTTTAAATATTTTTAATGCTTTTAGAATAGGATTTCTTTCAAATTTGAAAGCTAGGCGTTCTGGTGAATATTCTTCATTGATTTATGTGATAAAAAACAAGTAATTCTTCATTTAAAGCGATTATCTGATAGATTTTGGCTACAAACAAGGCTTTGCTACTAAATTTCCTGAAACGCTCGCAAAACGCAGCTAATAAAGTCGATTTCAATCGAGGCGTCTTATCATATACTTAATTTCAATAGATTATTTCTATATAATAAATTGTTGTATATTTTTTAACACTATATCCTTTACTTTTCTACATTTGCGCAAAATTAAAAAACAAGAAATGAAAAACATAATTTTAGTTGCTTTAGCAATTGTTACTTTGGTTTCGTGCGACTCATCTTTAAAAACAGGATTTGTTGATAACGGGGAACTCATTAATAAATATCAAGAGAAGATTGATATTGAGGCAAAATTCAAAACAAAAGTTGAAACCTTTCAAAAAAGAACAGATAGTACTGGAAGAGCTTTCCAAATGGAAGCACAAGCTTTTCAAGAAAAGGCTCAAAAAATGACTGATGCTCAAGCACAACAAGAGTACCAAGTGTTGAGTCAAAAACAACAAATGCTACAACAACGCATTCAAGTTGAAGAGCAAGAAATTCAACAACAAAGTCAAGTTCAAATCGATTCTTTAATCTCTAAGGTTAAAAAATATGTAAAGGAGTACGGCGAGAAAAACGGTTACACTTATATTTTTGGCAGTAATGATGCTGGAAGTGTTATGTATGGAAAAGAGGAAAACGATTTAACAGAAACTATTTTAGAGGCATTAAATAACGACTATAAAAAGTAGTAGTTACTCGTCTTAAGCATTATTTAAAAACGCTAAACTTTTGTTTGGCGTTTTTTTATTTAGCAATAAAATGAAAATGCATTTTTAAGTATTGAAATTTGGATATTTCCAGTTCCAACTATTTCACCATCCGTTTCAATAAATGGTTGCTTAGTATCTAAAATTTCAATAGATATAGAATCCGCCTTAAAGGTTTCTACTTTTTTATGGTTTGTAATTTTACCATTAAAGAGCTTGGAAATGTTTTTAATAATATCCCTTTTACTAATATTTTTTGCAATACTAATATCAAACATGCCATCATACGGATTTGATGTATTTGTTAATTGCATGCCACCTCCAGCATATTTACCTATTCCTACGATTATCATTAAGGTTTTAGACTCAATAACCTCTGAGTTTATAATTACCTTAGAATGAAAATTTTTAAATGAGAATAAACCTAAAAGCGCGCCAAAGAGATAAGCTATAGCTCCAAAATGTTTGTATTTATGAACTTTGCTAACTATATAACCATCGAAACCAACTCCCGCAAGATTTACAAAATATGTGGGCTGTTTATCCGCTTTTAAAAGCAGTAGTTTCCCGACATCTTGTTGTTTTAGGTTTCCGTTTTGTATAGTTTGAATGGCTTTCTCAAAATCAGTGGAAATATAATGCGTTTTAACCCAATCGTTTCCCGTACCTATTGGAATAACACCCACATAAATTTCTGTGGACGGCACCTCTTTTTGAAGCATAATACCATTGGCCATATTGTGTAAAGTACCATCTCCACCAATGCAGATAAAATATCTAAAACCCTGATTAATAGCTTCTTGAATCAACTCTGAGCTATGATTGGCATATTGAGTAAATGCAAATTCGAAATTAAATTGGTAACTTATTAGAAGTTTCTGAATTTCAGGCCATTTTTTCTTGCTAGAACCATTACCAGAAGTTGGATTGATAATAACAAACCATGTTTTAGGGTTTGCCATTTTAATTGTCTTTTTTATGCAACAATCTTGTTAGCTTAATAGAGAGATCGGTTAGAATAATTTTAGAATTACCGTTGCGTTCAATATGATAAATAGCATCTTGAAGTTCTTGAGTAATTTCTAGAATATTATTTCCATGGACAAAAGGAGCGAATTTTTGTAATTCAAAACCCTTTGTTTTAGTTTCTATATAAACCAAATCGTTTGCTTGATAATTTAACAATAGTGCTTGTCTAAAAAGCACCATGCAAAATTGAAGAAATTGCTTTTGGGTTTCACGACCGGTTTTAGAAATATCTTCGCTCCATGAAATTAAATCGTGGATGGCAGCTTTATTTCCTTTGGCTTTAAACGCACTTCTAATCCAGAAAATAAACCAAGTTTCAAACGTAGTGTCTTCGCTATCATGATAGACTAAGTCGCAGGCTTTATTATAATTTCCATTTGCTTGAAGCGCAATTCTTGTGGCTATAGCATGCTCCAAATTAAAGTTTTTAATAAGTGCCTGTATAATTACATCTTCGGCTAAAGGAGGAAAGTGTAAAGCTTGGCATCTAGATCTAATGGTGCTTATAATCTGTCCTTCATCTTCAGTAATTAGAATAAACACCGTTTTATTTGGTGGTTCTTCAATTAGTTTTAAAAGTTTATTGGCTGCTGCTGTATTCATTTTTTCAGCCATCCAGATAATCATCACTTTAAAACCACCTTCGAAAGATTTTAAGGAAAGGGACTTTACAACTTCAGTAGCTTCATCTACACCAATTTGTCCTTGTTTGTTATCAATACCAAGTTTTTTGTACCAATCGTATAAATTTCCGTAAGGCTGTTCACGCAATAATTCGCGCCATTCTTCCAAAAACAGATTGGAAACAGGATGTTTTTTAACCTTGTCGGTTATCGCAACTGGAAAAGCGAAATGTAAGTCCGGATGAGAAAAATTCTTAAATTTGGTGTTGCAAGCTTCGTTTCCACCTGTATTTTCACCTTCAATATTTTTGCACAACAAGTATTGGGCATAAGCAATAGCCATGGCTAAGGTGCCCGAACCTTCTGGACCTACAAAAAGTTGCGCATGAGGTACGCGACCATTTTCAGCACTTTGGATTAAGTGGGTTTTTATATATTCCTGACCTAAAATTTCACTAAATAGCATGCAGCAAAGATAAAAGAATTCGGCTCTTTCTTTGAAATGAAAAATTTATATTTGTCTTTTAAAATCCAATCTTATGAAAACACTGAATGACTTCAATTTTAAAAATAAAAAAGCACTTATACGCGTCGATTTTAATGTGCCATTAAATGACGGTTTTAAAGTAACTGATGATACAAGAATTAAATCGGCCAAACCAAGCATTATTAAAATTTTGGAAGATGGTGGAAGCTGTATTTTAATGTCGCACTTAGGAAGACCAAAAGACAAAGAAAGTGAGTTCTCCTTGAAACATATAGTAGATAGGGTAGAAGATATTATGGGAGTCGAAGTTAAATTTGCCTCAAATTGTATAGGTGAAGAAGCGCAAAATGCAGTGAATAATTTAGAAGCTGGTCAGATTTTATTATTGGAAAATTTACGATATCATAAAGAAGAAGAAGCAGGAGATGAAACTTTTGCCAAAGAACTTGCAACTTTGGGAGATATTTATGTAAACGATGCCTTTGGGACAGCACATAGAGCCCATGCATCAACTTCAGTGATTGCGCAGTTTTTTCCGGAGAAAAAATGTTTTGGTTATTTAATGGAACAAGAAATTAAAAGCATTGCTAAAGTTATGCAAACAGGTGAAAAACCAGTTTGTGCTATTCTTGGAGGTGCCAAAGTATCTTCTAAAATTACTATAATCGATAATATTTTAGATAAAATAGACCATTTAATTATAGGAGGAGGAATGACCTTTACTTTTATAAAAGCTCAAGGCGGTAAGATTGGAAATTCGCTTGTGGAAGATGATAAACTAACATTAGCTAAGGAGATTTTAGAAAAAGCCAAAGCAAAAAATGTAGAAGTTCATTTACCTATAGATGCTATAATTGCTGATGCTTTTAGTAACGATGCCCGGACAAATACTTGCGATGTCGATAAAATTCCAGATGGCTGGATGGGTCTAGACATAGGGCCTAATACCGAAGCACTTTTTGCTCAAGTTGTTTTAAAGTCTAAAACTATTTTATGGAACGGACCTTTAGGAGTTTTCGAAATGCCAAACTTTGCCAAAGGAACGATTGCTTTAGGTTATGCCATTGCAGAGGCTACTGAAAATGGAGCTTTTTCTTTAGTAGGAGGAGGAGACTCGGTAGCAGCTGTTAAACAATTTGGTTTTGAGAATAAAGTAAGTTATGTTAGCACCGGCGGAGGCGCTATGCTAGAGAGCCTTGAAGGAAAAACCCTTCCAGGAATAGCGGCTATTCTAGAAAATTAAAAGTCCCAAATCAAAATATGATAAGTATTAAAGGTTTTATAATTAATTGTAGTTAAGCACGAAATAAACTATTAAGTCGTTTATCATATTTAAACAAGAAACAAAATGTATTTAAATAGAATCTGTAGCTTTTTATTATTGTTTAGTGTGAGTATTTCTTATGCTCAAGACTCTTTGAAAGTTAAAAAACTAAATGAAAATTTGAACAAAGCAGAGTTGGCTGAAATTGAAAATTATGTCGTTGATACCATTATAGATGGAAAAAATCATTACATAAAAAAAATTGATGCCATTCCTAGATTATCAGAATTAGATCCTCTTCAAGATATAGAACTAGCTTCAGAATTTGATAAAAAATGGTTTGACGAATTATATAACAACACCTTATTTGATACCATTTATAAAACGGTTTCAGATTTGGATTATAAGCTTGTTGAATACCCAGAATTAACAACAGATACCCTAAAAGCCAGACTTGCCAGGTTAAATGCTAGAACGCCATTTAATGTGGAATATAATGCATCCTTGGAAAGCGTGATTAAAAATTTCTTGAAAAATCGAAGAGGTTATTTTGAACGCATTATGGGTTTGAGTGCCTTTTATTTCCCCATGTTTGAGCGTGAATTGGACGCATATAACATTCCTTTAGAAATGAAATATTTGGCCATCGTGGAATCCGCTTTAAATCCTAGGGCGAAATCTCGGGTTGGGGCAACAGGTTTATGGCAATTTATGTATGCAACCGGAAAACAGTATGGCCTGGAAGTTAGCAGCTATGTGGATGAACGTAGCGATCCCATAAAATCTACTACTACAGCAGCTGTATATTTATCAAAACTTTACGAAATTTTTGGTGATTGGGATTTAGCTTTGGCAGCTTATAATTCTGGTCCTGGAAACGTATCTAAAGCAATTAGACGTTCTGGTGGATATGAAAACTATTGGAACATTCGTCATAATTTACCTAGGGAAACTGCTGGATATGTACCTGCATTTTTAGCAACAATGTATATTTTTGAATATGCCGAAGAACATGGATTTGTGTCTGAAAGACCTATGTTTCATGGCTTCGAAACAGACACGATAAGAGTAAAACAAATGATAAGTCTGGATCAAGTTTCTGAAGCTACCCAATTACCTATCGAGCAATTACAGTTTCTCAATCCGTCTTATAAATTAGATATTATTCCTGTTGTCGAAAACAAGAATTATTATTTAAGGCTACCTCGCACATCGATAGGAACGTTTGTGGCAAATGAATCCACTATTTATCAATCTGCCAAAGCCGAATTAGATGCTCGAGAAAAGCCCTTGCCACAATTCTTTGAATCTAAGTCTAAAATTACTTATCGCGTAAAAAGTGGGGATAATCTAGGTTTTATAGCTAGAAAATATGATGTTCGTGTGAGTCAAATAAAACAATGGAATGGATTGCGAAGCAATAATATTAATATTGGGCAACGTTTAACTATTTATCCAAGAAATCCAGTAGTCTCACAACAAACAAGTAATACCCCAGTAAAAACAACTACATCTGGGAGCCAAAAAGTATATACAGTGCAAAGTGGTGACTCACTTTGGAGCATTTCACAAAAATTTCCTGGAGTTTCTGTTCAAAATATTCGAGATTGGAACGATATTAGTGGCAGTAATCTAAAGCCTGGAACGAAACTTAAAGTTTCTAAAGGCTAAACTTTAATTATAACCAATTAAACTAGGGATTTTACAAGTACAATAGCCTTCTTGGCACATTATTATTCGATGGCTATTGTATGTGAATTCGTGCATTAAAACTTTTTAACCAATGAAACAAACTCTGTTATTATTTTCGTTTTTACTTGTATTAAGTTGTGGTAACAACTCAGGTTCCAATCAAAAACTCTTACCTGATTCTTCAGGAAATATCAATCACTTATCTGTTGTTATAGATAACGATTTATGGGAAGGATCTGTAGGCGAGACCATAAGAAATACACTTGCAGCCCCAGTCGATGGTTTGCCTCAAGATGAACCATTATTCGCCATGAGCCAGATTCCTCCAGTTGTTTTTAGTGGTTTTGCAACCAAGAACAGAACTGTTTTTAAGGTAGTAAAGGGAGGCGAAGCTTCGGTAAAAATATTGTCAAATGTTTATGCCCAGCCACAAAAAGTTATTTTGGTTTCCGGAAAAACAGACAAAGACATCATTGATCAGATAGAAGCTAATTCACAAAAAATTATAGCGGCATTAAAAAGCGAGGAAATAAAAGAAAAACAAAGACGTATTTCTTTATCGCTTCACAATAGCAGTAGTATTGAAGAAAAACTAGGCATAAGCATTAAGTTTCCTTCGGCATATAGAATAGCCAAGGAAGAAGATCATTTTTATTGGATTAGAAAGGATATAACTACGGGAACAACCAATTTAATGATTTTTGAATTGCCCTTTAATGCCATTAAAAAAGGAGATAGTTTAGTGGATCAAATTATTAAGTTGAGAGATTCTATTGGGAAAGTTCATATTCCAGGACCCACTGAAGATTCTTTCATGATAACTGAAGAAGCTTATGCTCCAGCCGTTTTTGAAACTATTATAGATAATAAACCAGCGATTGAGACAAAAGGTCTGTGGGATGTGAAAAATGCTTTTATGTCTGGCCCTTTTATTAATTATGTCATTGAAGATAAAATTAATAACAGGTTACTGGTTATAGAGGGATTTGCCTTTGCACCATCAGTAGAAAAACGAGACTATATGTTTGAGTTGGAAGCAATAATTAAATCGCTTAAAATTAAAGATTAAATTTAGGTCGTTTCAAGTCACAAAAAAACCCAACATAGATGTTATGTTGGGTTTTTTCATGTTACAAAAGAATCTTATTCTTTAGATTCTTTTGTTTTATCTTCTTCTTTACTAGCGTCTTTAAATTCCTTAATGCCGCTTCCTAAGCCACGCATTAATTCTGGAATCTTTTTTCCACCAAATAATAATAACACAATAACAACAATAAGTGCTATTTGCCATGGTCCAATTGCTAACGGTAGGATATATAAACTCATATAGATTTATTTTAAAACGCAAAGTTAATAATTAAAGTTTAATTATATCGTTTTAACAAGAACTTTAGCATATTGCACATCGGCTACTGAGATATTTTATTTAATTTTGTTAGCAGAATGGCAGAAAACAAAAAAAAATCAAAAAAGTTTAAAAGGAAACTACTTCATAAGTATCGTCTCGTGATTCTTAATGAAGATACTTTTGAAGAGCGATTATCGTTTAAACTAACCCGCTTAAATGTGTTTGTGGTTATGACTTTATCTTCAATTCTTTTAATTGCGGGCACCACTATTTTAATTGCTTTCACCTCTTTACGCGAGTATATTCCTGGTTATTCATCTACATCACTAAAAAAACAAGCTGTAGAACTCACCTATAAAACAGATTCTTTACAACGTTTAATTGCTGTTAACGAAAGATATTATGAGTCTATAAAAAAGGTGCTTCAGGGCGAAATAAGTTCGGTAGATTTTAATAGAGACTCTATCTTGGAGGAAGCTCGAATAAATGTTTCTGAAATAGATTTAAGGGCTACAAAAGAAGATTCACTTTTAAGGGAAAAAGTGGCGAAAGAAGATAAATACAATTTGTTTGAAACAGCTACTTCAAAAATTAATTTTGTACTATTTCCACCAGTAACAGGCACTATTTCCGCTCCTTATAATTTTGAAGAAAAACACTATGCTGTTGATATTATTGTTGAGAGTAATACGCCAATAAAAGCCACTGCCGATGGGACTATTATTTTTGCCGAATGGACTGTTGAAACTGGAAATGTTATCATTATAGAACATAGTGATGGCTTGCTTTCCGTGTACAAACACAATGCATCCTTAACCAAATCCCAAGGCGAATTGGTAAAAGCGGGAGAAGTAATTGCTATGTCGGGAAACACGGGTGAACTGTCGTCGGGACCCCATTTGCATTTTGAACTTTGGAAAGATGGTTATCCAATAAATCCAACTAATTTTATAGATTTTAATTAATGTTCTCATTTAAATCAGCACTTGCCAAGCCTTTTGCAAAACGCGTTTCTAAATCCATTTTAAAATGGGCCAACAAACCTGTTGAAACTCAAGAAAAGGTATTTCAAGAATTAATTAATACCGCCGTAATTACTCAGTTTGGAAGAGATCATAACTTTATAAGCATCAACTCTCATGCAGATTTTGTAAAGCATGTTCCAGTAAGAGATTATGAAGACTTAAAACCATACATAGAACGAGTAGTTGCTGGTGAAAAAGATATCTTATGGACAGGAAAGCCTATATATATTGCTAAAACTTCAGGAACTACTTCAGGCGCTAAATACATTCCTATTACAAAAGAAAGCATGCCAACTCATGTGGAGGCAGCTAGAAACGCCATATTAATGTATATAGCCGAAACAGGAAACAGTAAGTTTGTGGATGGAAAAATGATTTTCCTACAAGGTAGTCCCATTTTAGAAAAACTAAACGGGATTCAATTTGGAAGACTTTCAGGAATTGTTGCTCATTTTGTGCCGAAATATCTTCAAAAAAACCGAATGCCCTCTTGGGAAACCAATTGTATAGAAGACTGGGAAACCAAAGTAAATGCTATAGTTGAAGAAACCTTACCAGAAAATATGACCATTATTTCTGGAATTCCTTCTTGGGTTCAAATGTATTTTGAAAAAATTCAGGAGAAAACGGGAAAAAAGATTGGAGAGGTTTTTGAAAACTTCAACCTATTTATTTTTGGAGGCGTTAATTACGAACCTTACAGAGCTAAATTTGAAAAATTAATAGGTAGAAAAGTGGATAGTATTGAGTTATTTCCAGCTAGTGAAGGATTTTTTGCATTTCAGGATAAACAAAATGAAAAAGGCATGTTGCTTCAGCTTAATTCTGGAATTTTCTACGAATTTATAAAAGCTGATGAGTTTTATAATCAAAACCCCAAACGTCTCACGATAAAAGATGTTGAACTTGGTGTAAATTATGTGCTAATTGTTTCTACAAATGCCGGACTTTGGGCCTATAATGTAGGAGACACGGTACAGTTCACTTCTTTAAAGCCTTATCGTGTTATTGTATCTGGAAGGATTAAACATTTTATTTCAGCCTTTGGAGAACATGTTATTGGAAAAGAAGTAGAACAAGCTTTAGAAGAAGCTGTAAACGAAACCAATGCCCAAATTACAGAATTTACAGTAGCGCCTCAAACCGATCCAGAAGAGGGTTTACCTTATCACGAATGGTTTATAGAATTCGAAAAAGCGCCTGCTAGTCTGGAAGCTTTTTCTAAAATTATGGATGCTTCCTTGCAAAAACAGAATAGTTACTATTTCGATTTAATAAAAGGCAAGGTGCTTCAACCTTTAAAAATATCGCAAGTAAAGAAAAATGGCTTTCAGGATTATATGAAATCTATTGGAAAACTAGGAGGACAAAACAAAATCGCCAGACTTTCTAACGACAGAAAGATTGCCGAGGTTTTAGAAACCCAAAATCTGATTAAATAATACTATATTTGTTAGCTAAAATAAATTTATGAGTAAAATAAAACATCATGATAGAACGAGAGCGCAAGAAAGCTCGAATGCCATAGAAAGAATGTATATTACTATGAGGCATCTTTTCAATAGAGGCTTCTATAAACCTATGGGTGTTTCGGGTGAAACGCTTCGCGAATCCCTATTGCAATTAAAACCAGAAATATATGGTTCTATTGGTGAAGAAAAAGCCGAGTTAGAAGGCTTGCTTTATGTGGTAGACAGATTGCCTCAAGGTATTGAGGAATGCACCTTTATTAATTTAACAAGCGATGAAGGGTATGCAAATTCCCATTTTAAACCTATAATTCCACCAAAAAGAAGACGTAATTGTTATCGTATTGATGAAGAGCAAATGAATATTGAAATTACTCGTGGCCGCTCTGAAATTTACGATATTCTAACCCATCTTACCTTTGTGTTTATTGAATCTCATAAAATTAGTAAACGTGTATTAATTGATGAAGCTGGTAATACCACCAGAGATTGGAAAAAACTTGAAAAAGCTGTTTTATCCAAAAAGAAATTGACTTTAGAAGAAAGAGAAGTAGCCATTTCGCATACAGCTAATATTTTAGGTAGAACTTTTAACGAAATACTTACGGTTTACGATCAATTTGCTTTAGATTCTCAACCAGAAAGATTATTGCATATAGTTTATTGGCTAGGGAAATTGGCCATTGAAGAAATTATTAATGACAATAAGCGCACAGTCACTTTTAGCCCCGTATTAAGAGAGCGTTTGGGACATCATATACATGGAGAAGTTTGGTCTAATAACATTAAGGAAGTTCTTTATAAAAACGATTTATTAGAACGACCAATTCATATTATTAGTGCCAATATGCACAGTGTTATGAACTCGCTTTTTGCACCTAATGCATTAAAAACTGTTGCAAAAAAGAAAAGTATTTTTGAGTTGTATGAAGCTATAAGTGACAAGAACAATCAAGATTTACGCAATAAAGTAACCAAGGAAGCGTTGCAGAATGGCATGATATATATTCCAGATAGTTCTGGAACCAATATTGATGTTCAAATTTTTGACACAGCTAAAATAGATTTTTCGATCTTGGATATTGAAGTGAGTGAGCGATTCAAAAAAGATGAAAAACCAGTTCTTTTTGTCATGGATTATGCCTTTGGCGAACAAGCTTATGAAACTATTGACGAGTTTTTAAAACCTATTCATTTTAATGGTAATAAAATTCATTTAAATGTGGAATCCATTTCAATTATGGGGAAAGCTGGTATTCTGGAAGGAGGAAAGGGAGATATTATGATTCCTTCGGCTCATATTTTTGAGGGAACAGCAGACAATTATCCCTTCAAAAACGAATTGAGCAAAAAAGATTTGGAAGGGCATGATATCGATGTTTATGAAGGCACGATGATTACCGTATTAGGAACTTCTTTACAAAATAAGGAAATCTTGAAATTCTTTTTCAACTCGACTTGGAATGTTATTGGTCTAGAAATGGAGGGGGCACATTATCAAAAGGCCATTCAAGCGGCATCAAAAGTAAGAAGGAGCATCAATCCAAAAGTAAAGGTAAGATATGCCTATTACGCCAGTGATAATCCTTTGGAAACAGGAAGTACCTTAGCATCTGGAGGTCTTGGAACCTCAGGAGTTAAGCCAACATATTTAATAACCCGAAAAATATTACAACAAATTTTTAACTAACATCAATCCTCGAAATGAGTACAAATTTACCAGAACAAAATAAAAACAATGAAGAAGTAGATATCTTGATTCTCTTCGATTATTTTGGAAGAAGTATCAGTAAAGTTATTAATTTTTTCTTAAATATTTTTAAAGGCATATTTTCCTTTTTTATATATGCGTTGAAACCTTTGGTTAGAAACTTTAAGTTAATTGCTTTAATCATGTTGGTTTCTGTAATTTTGGGTTATGTTTATCAAAGAACCCAACCCGATATTTATACCTCTCAAATGCTAGTGCAACCTTATTTTGATTCTAAGTACCAATTGGTTACAAATATTAAATACTATAATGCATTAATCAATGAACAAGATTACGAGCAACTAACTGATATTTTTAGTATTAGTGAAGAGGATGCTAAAGAAATTATTAGTTTTGATATTAAATCTGGTCCAGAAAATGAGAATGATAAAATAATTCAGTACGATCTATTCTTAAAATCATTAGATAGTTCAAGGACTAGGCGGATTTCTTTTGAGGAATTTGTAAATAACAGAAGTATTTATTCTGGTGATGTATTTGAAATAGAAGTTTTTTCATATAAGAAAGATATTTTTAGATCTTTGGAAGACGGCTTAAATAATACTTTTACAAATACTTATTCTGTAAAGAAAAGACAAAAGAGAGACTCCTTGATTTCCATTGAAAGACAACGCATTGTGTCTTCTATAAAACAAGTAGATTCTTTACAAAGAGTTTATATTAATGTTTTACATAATGAAGAAAAATCTAATCAAGGTGCTTATACTATTAAGGACGGAATGACCTTTATACAAGAAAAAACAAAAACCAGAGAGTATGATTTACTTAAAGAAAGTATAGAATTGAAGAAGGCTCTAAGTGAATTAGACTCTAAAAAAGTTGAAGAGGACGTGTACTTTGATACGCTCTCAAGTTTTCAAGATACTGGAGCGAAGTATTCATCTCTTCGTAAGAAATACATGATTATTTTCCCATTTATTGGCTTTGTTTTACTTTGTTCTGCTTTCCTGATTAGAAACTTTATTAAATTTATATCAAACTATGAAGCATAAAAAAACAATATTGATAACGGGGGGTGCTGGGTTTATTGGCTCTCATGTTGTGAGATTGTTTGTAAATAAATATTCGGACTACCATGTTTTTAATTTGGATAGTTTAACCTATGCTGGAAACTTAGAGAATCTAACAGATATAGAAAACGCTTCTAATTATACATTTATAAAAGGAGATATTACGAACGAAGATTATATTAACACCCTTTTTACAGAGCATCAATTTAATTCCGTCATTCATTTAGCAGCAGAATCTCACGTAGATAGATCCATTACAGACCCCTTGTCGTTTGTGAAAACAAATGTTATTGGAACCATGATTTTATTAAATGCATTTAAAAATCTTTGGAAAGAGGATTATAGCGATAAATTATTTTATCATATAAGTACAGATGAGGTTTATGGTACCCTAGGTAGTACTGGATTGTTTACCGAATCTACATCCTACGATCCAAATTCTCCATATTCTGCCTCAAAAGCAAGTTCCGATCATTTTGTAAGGGCTTATGGAGAAACTTATGGCATGCCTTATGTAATTACAAATTGTTCTAATAACTATGGGCAAAATCAGTTCCCTGAAAAATTAATTCCGTTGTTTATTAATAATATTATTAATAACAAACCATTACCTGTTTATGGTGACGGGAATTATACTAGAGATTGGCTGTATGTTGTAGATCACGCCATAGCTATAGATTTAATTTTTCATAAAGGAAACCAAGGAGAAACATATAATATTGGAGGTTTTAATGAGTGGAAGAACATCGACCTAGTTAAATTGCTTTGTCAACAGATGGATGTTGCTTTAGGAAGAGAAAAGGGTTCTTCTGAAAAATTAATTACCTACGTTAAAGATCGTCCTGGACATGATTTGAGATATGCCATTGACGCATCAAAAATCAATAAAGAATTAGGATGGAAACCATCAGTAACTTTCGAGCAAGGTTTAGCAAAAACAATTGATTGGTATTTAAGCAACAAAGATTGGCTACATAATGTTACCAGCGGCGCTTACCAATCTTACTACGAAAAACAATATAATTAAATTTTCACCTTCGTGGAAATAAAAACATAGTTTTCTATGAAAGGAATTATACTAGCAGGAGGATCGGGAACCCGACTTCACCCATTAACTTTATCAGTAAGTAAGCAATTAATGCCTATTTACGATAAACCAATGATTTATTATCCACTTTCCACCTTAATGTATGCAGGAATTAAAGAAATTCTAATAATTTCCACACCTAAGGATTTACCCCTTTTTAAAGATCTATTAGGAGATGGTAAAAAGTACGGCTGCCGGTTTGAATACGCCGTTCAAGATGCTCCAAATGGACTTGCTGAAGCGTTTATAATTGGTGAAGAATTTATAGGAAGTGATAAGGTAGCTTTAATTTTAGGCGATAATATTTTCTATGGAACTGGACTGGCAAACCTATTGCAGAGTAATAATAACCCAGATGGCGGTATTATTTATGCCTACCGTGTCCATGATCCAGAACGCTATGGTGTTGTAGAATTTAACTCAGACGGACAAGCCATTTCTATAGAAGAAAAACCTGAAATACCGAAATCCAATTATGCGGTTCCTGGTATTTATTTTTATGATAATTCAGTAGTAAATATTGCGAAAAACATTCAACCTAGTCAGAGAGGGGAACTGGAAATTACCGATGTCAACAGGGAGTATTTAAAACAAGGCAAACTAAAAGTAAGTATCCTAGATAGAGGGACAGCCTGGTTAGATACAGGAACTTTTCAATCGCTTATGCAAGCCTCTCAATTTGTAGAGGTTTTAGAGGAAAGACAAGGCCTTAAAATAGGCTCCATAGAAGCAGCGGCTTTCGAAATGGGTTATATTTCTGAACAAACATTTAAAGATTTAGCAAAACCTCTTTTAAAAAGTGGTTATGGTAAAAACTTATTAGGCTTATTGAATAAAAAATAATGACTGTATTAGAAACTAAATTACAAGGCTGCTTTATATTGGAACCTAGAATATTTGAAGATGAAAGAGGTTATTTCTTTGAATCTTTTAATCAAGAGAAATTCAATAGAGCTACAAGTTTAAACGTTAATTTTATTCAAGATAATGAGTCCTATTCTACCAAAGGGGTGCTAAGAGGCTTACATTATCAAACTGGAGACTTTGCACAGGCAAAACTGGTAAGAGTAATTAAAGGAAGTGTCTTGGATATTGCTGTGGATATTAGAAAGGAATCTCCAACCTTTGGACAATATGTAGCTTTGGAATTAACCGAAGATAATAAGAAACAACTGTATATACCTAGAGGTTTTGCACATGGCTTTGTAGTATTAAGTGAAACCGCAATTTTTTCTTATAAATGTGATAATTATTATAATAAAGAATCTGAAGGAGGAATAATTTATAACGATCCTACTTTAAATATTGATTGGCAATTACCAGAAAAAAGTCTTTTAGTTTCTGAGAAGGACCGTGTTTTGCCCAAATTAGCGGATGCGAAAATATGATAAACATACTAGTTACCGGTGGAAATGGACAGTTGGCAAAATGTATAAAGGATCTTGAAAATACAGATGGTAATTTAAAATTTATTTATACAGATTATCAAGAACTTGATATTTCAAATATAGAAGCTGTTGAAACATTTTTTAAAAATAATCAAGTTGATTATTGTATAAACTGCGCTGCCTATACAGCTGTAGATCTTGCTGAAAATGACCAAGAAAACGCGATAAAAATTAATGAGCTCGGTGTAAAAAACTTAGCTATCGAATGCCAAAAAAACAATTCAACCTTAATCCATATCTCTACGGATTTTGTTTTTAATGGTAAGCAAACTAGTTTTTATAAGGAAGAAGATGCTCCTGATCCAATTAGTGTCTATGGAGCAACAAAACTTCAAGGAGAAGTCCAATTACAAAATCACCTTACTAAGTATTTTATTTTAAGAACGTCCTGGCTATACTCTGAACATGGTAATAATTTCATGAAAACAATGATTAGATTATCGAAGGAGAAAAACCAATTAAGTGTGGTTACAGATCAAATAGGGACACCTACTTATGCAACAGATTTGGCCTCGGTTATTATGAAACTCATTTCTAATAACACCAATCAATATGGAATTTATCACTACAGCAATGAAGGAGTAGCTAGTTGGTACGATTTTGCAAAAGCTATTTTTGAAGAAATTGGATCTAAAATAAAATTAGTTCCTATAAAATCTATAGAATACCCAACCCCAGCACAAAGACCACAATTTAGCGTACTGGATAAATCTAAAATAAAAAGCACTTTGCAAATAGAAATTCCATATTGGAGAGATAGCTTGAGAAAAGCCATATTAAATTATAATGAATAAAAACTTACAAATAGCAATAGAAGCATCTTTAGCGGCAGGAAAAGTCATCATGGAAGTTTATGATACAGCTTTTAATGTAGAACTTAAAGAGGATAATTCCCCATTAACAGAAGCGGATAAACAAGCAAACGATGTTATTAATTCATTTTTAATCCCCACTAATATTCCAGTAATATCTGAAGAGAATAAACAAACCGATTATGTTATTAGAAAAACATGGAATACTTGCTGGGTTGTAGATCCAGTAGATGGTACCAAGGAATTTGTAAAGCGAAATGGAGAGTTTACTGTTAATATTGCCTTGGTAACAAATAATAAGCCTGTTTTAGGCGTTATTTATATGCCTGCTACAAAAACCATCTACTTTGCTAATGTCGATAATCAGGAGGCGTTTAAGGCAGGTCTAGAGTCCCATAGCGTGTCTGTGGAAAAAGTTTTGCAATTGGCAAAACCACTTCAGCCTAAAACTGGAGATTCCAAAACAGTTGAGGTTGTTGGAAGTCGATCTCACATGAACCAAGACACCTTGAATTTTTTAGACAGTTTAAAAAAACAGGGAAAGGAAGTTGAAATCGTATCTAAAGGCAGTTCCTTAAAATTTTGTTTAATTGCAGAAGGAAAGGCCGATTTATATCCGCGTTTTGCACCAACTATGGAATGGGATACAGCAGCAGGACAGGCAATTTGTAATGCAGTTGGAATTAAAGTTATTTCAATAGAAACCAATAAACCCTTAGCATATAATAAGGAAAATTTATTAAACAGTTATTTTTTAGTTAGCAGATAAATGGCAGATGTTTCCTATAAAAGACATATAGCAAAAACCATTACTTGGAGATTAGTTGGTACAATAGATACCATTATTTTGTCTTGGTTTATTTCTGGAGATCCTTTTATTGGTTTAAAAATCGGCTTATCCGAAGTTATAACTAAAATGACTCTTTATTATCTTCACGAACGAGCTTGGTATAAAATTAATTTATCGAAAAATGGCGAAATACTGGAAAGTAAAAAACGTCATTTAGCTAAAACAGTTACTTGGCGTTTAATAGGAACTCTAGACACCATGCTTATTGCCTGGTTTATATCGGGAAATCCGATAACCGGTTTAAAAATAGGATTGGCAGAAGTTTTAACTAAGATGCTATTATATTATTTACATGAACGGGTCTGGTACAAAATGAATTTTGGAATAAAAGATCGAAAAAACAATTGAATAATGAGTAAGCATTTAATAGCCCATGAGTATCAAATTTCTAAAGAAGATAGACAGAAACTAAATAACCATAAGTCTCTTTTACTATGGTTTACTGGCTTATCTGGATCAGGAAAGTCTACCATTGCTAATGTGGTCGAGCAAAAGTTATTTGCTTTAGGGATTAAAACTTATACTCTGGATGGTGACAATATTAGAAAGGGTATCAATAGTGATTTAAGCTTTTCACCTGCAGATAGAACCGAAAATATTAGAAGAATTGCTGAAACAGCCAATTTAATGATTGATGCGGGAATAGTCGTACTTGCCGCCTTTGTTTCTCCCTACAAAAAAGACCGTGAGAACATTAAAAGTGTCGTTAAAGATGTTAACTTTGTTGAGATTTACATAAATACGAGTTTAAAAGAGTGCGAACGTCGTGATGTAAAAGGGCTTTATAAAAAAGCTAGAGCTGGAGAAATAAAAAACATGACTGGCATTTCGGCACCGTATGAAGCCCCCGAAAACCCTGATCTCGAAATTAAAACTGAAAACGAAACAGTTGAAGACGCAGCTCAACGCATTGTAGATTATATAAAACCAAAAATAAAACTTGAGCAATGAGCAAGTACTATTTAAATTATTTAGACGAGTTAGAGAGCGAAGCTATCTTTATTTTGCGTGAAGTTTGGGCGCAGTTTGAAAATCCAGTGATTCTTTTTTCTGGAGGAAAGGACTCTATCTTAGTGACGCATCTAGCAAAAAAAGCTTTTTATCCTTCAAAAATTCCTTTTGCATTAATGCATGTGGATACAGGACATAATTTTCCAGAAACCATTCAATTTAGAGATGATATTATAAAGGAATTAGGTGTGCAACTTATTGTAGGCTCTGTTCAAGAATCGATTAATGAAGGTCGCGTGGCAGAAGAAAAAGGGAAAAATGCCACTAGAAATGCCCTTCAAATTACTACTTTATTGGATGCTATTGAAACCAATAAAGTCGATTGTGCTATTGGAGGAGGAAGACGCGATGAAGAAAAGGCACGAGCTAAAGAACGTTTTTTCTCACATAGAGACGATTTTGGCCAGTGGGATCCTAAAAACCAACGTCCAGAGTTATGGAATCTTTTTAACGGAAAGTATTTTCAAGGCGAACACTTTAGGACTTTCCCAATTAGTAATTGGACCGAAATGGATGTATGGAATTATATAAAACGCGAAAACATTGCTATTCCATCCTTATATTTTGCCCATGAGCGAGAGGTAGTTTGGAGACAAGACTCCTGGATTCCTAATTCCGAATTTTTAGTGTTAGAAGACCATGAGGAAATTGTAACTAAAAAAATACGTTTTCGAACTTTAGGCGATATTACCATTACAGGTGGTATAGAATCTGATGCCGATACTTTAGAGAAAATTGCAGATGAGGTTTCTGGAATGCGTCAAACAGAACGTGGAAATAGAACCGACGACAAGCGCTCAGAATCTGCCATGGAAGATAGAAAGCGTCAAGGATACTTTTAGAAACTACTTGACAGCCACAAGAAAAGAATTAGGAATGATAATTAATTTTGGTCAATCTTCTTTATTTTATAAGATAGTAATCAATTCAAACAATATACAATAATAGTGTTTGGTGAATCATTCGCATAATTCGTTTTAAATTCGCAAAAATTAGTAATCAATATGTTAGACAATAATCAGTTATTACGATTTTCAACAGCAGGAAGCGTTGATGATGGAAAAAGCACCTTAATAGGCCGTTTACTTTACGACTCTAAATCTATTTTTGAAGACCAACTACAAGCTATAGAAAATACAAGCAAGAAAAGAGGCCATAACGGAGTAGACTTAGCTTTATTTACCGACGGTCTTCGTGATGAACGTGAGCAAGGGATTACTATTGATGTTGCTTACAGATACTTTACAACCCCCAAAAGAAAATTTATAATTGCCGATACCCCAGGACATATTCAATATACAAGAAACATGGTTACGGGAGCCTCGACCGCAAACGCAGCTATTATTCTTGTGGATGCCAGGCACGGCGTGATAGAACAAACTAGAAGACATGCTTTTTTAGCTTCTTTATTGCAAATTCCACACGTCATAGTTTGTATCAATAAGATGGATTTAGTGGAATATTCGGAAGATGTTTATAACGATCTAATTCGTCAATTTGAAGGGTTTTCATCTAAAATGCTTATCAAAGATATTAGGTTTATACCAATTTCTGCTTTGTTGGGTGATAATGTGGTAAATAGATCCGAGCACATGGATTGGTATCAAGGAGCTCCTCTATTACACACATTAGAGACGTTGCATATAAGTAGCGACACTAATAAAATTGATGCCCGTTTTCCTGTACAAACAGTTTTAAGGCCACAAAACGAATCTCATAGAGATTATAGAGGCTATGCTGGACGTATAGCTAGTGGTGTTTTTAGACCTGGAGATGAGATTACTGTTATGCCGTCAGGTTTTACAAGTAAGATTAAATCTATAGACACCTTTGATGGCGAACTTGAAGAAGCCTTTGCTCCTATGTCTGTGTCTATAACTTTAGAAGATGATATAGATATTAGTCGAGGCGATATGATTGTGCGTTCTAATAACAAGCCTCAGGCCTTGCAAGATATTGAGGTTATGTTGTGTTGGTTAAATAACAATCCAGCAAAACCAAGAGCGAAATATACTATTAAACACACCTCTAACGAGCAAAAGGCTATGATTAAAGAGGTGATTTATAAAATTGACATCAATAACTTAGAACGTAAATCAGACGACGTTAGTTTAGAGATGAACGACATTCTAAAAGTTAAAATACGCACTACAAAACCTTTAATGGTAGACTCTTATCGAGATAACAGAACCACTGGAAGCATTATTTTGGTGGATGATGCCACCAACGAAACGGTAGCGGCTGGGATGATTGTTTAAATTTTCAACATGATGTTTTAGTGAAAAATTAAGACACTGTACAGATATCACATAGTAAGTAGTTAAAGCTATTTATATCTTAATATCCATAAGATTAAGAGGTTTTATGGCCTGCTTTTGGTACTATATTTATTGGTATGTTACTACAGATTAGTATTATTTATTATATTTTTGCTTAAAAAATTAAAGTGTAATCTAAATTAATTAAGAAATGATAAAATTAAAAATGAGCTTGCTTTTATGTTGTATTATGTTTTTTAGTGTGGGTTGCAAGCAAAAAGCTGATCAGGAACCTTTAGAACCAACTGAAGAAAATATAATCCAGAATTCAGAATCCAAAAAAGTATTTTCTTTAACGTTAGAAGCCGTTGTAAAAAAGGAAGATGTTTTTTCTTTATTCTATACACAATATGAAGGTGAAAACTTCAGTGGTGAGCAAATAATAAACACAAAGGTAAATCCAAGTGATCAGGCCCAAGAGATTAAATTTGAATTGCCAGAAGAGGATTATCCTTTAAATATAAGAGTAGATTTTGGTAGTAATCCCAGTCAAGAAAGTATTATCATTACAGAATTTGATTTAAAATACTATAACTCCAGTTATAAAATTAAGGGAAGTGAACTCTACAAGTATTTTAAATTTAATGGTGGTGTCGAAATGCTTGCAGACTCTTTAACTTTTAAATTGACGACGGTCATATACGAAATCGGAGAAAAATTCGATCCTTATATTGTTGGCAATGATAGATGTATTAAGTTATTGCAAGAGGAGATATAATTAAAGATATTTTAAACGAATTTTTAAATAATTTAAATTTTAATTAGAAATTCATTACAAATAAAAACAACAGAATAAAATGTTATATTTAAAGGGAAAATCCATATTAATTACTGGAGGAACGGGGTCTTTAGGAAAAGCTTTAACCGCTCATATATTAAACAAATATCCTGAAGTTAGAAGACTAATAATTTATTCTAGAGACGAACAGAAACAGTTTCAAATGGCTCAGGAATA
>Ga0209075_1000710_pt1 | contig 32204 bp, 28 predicted proteins | sample Stecom2011_FD_187523 | JGI IMG/M metagenome (GOLD analysis project Ga0209075, IMG submission 187523) | Agricultural soil microbial communities from Utah to study Nitrogen management - Steer compost 2011 (SPAdes) (version 2) | ecosystem: Environmental > Terrestrial > Soil > Agricultural land...
GAGATTATAATTTTCAACCGATTCATTCTCATCGCAAATTCCCTCACAGGTTTTAATTCGATAGTGGGAACATTTTTCCACATTGCTCTGAAGTGTACAAAAACGAGGACACAATTTAAAGGTCTCACAGATTTCTTCCAGTTTTTCCGTGGCTTCCGCCCGATTATAAAATGTGCTCACCGAGTCGTATTGCACTTTTGTTTTACCCAATGCCAATTGCATGATGCCGCGTTGATTTACATAACTGATGATCTGATACGTCGTGCTAGGCCATTTTTGCGCTTTGTTATATTTGGGATAATGTTTTCTGATATGTTCGGATTCCACCAAAAGTGCGATTAACTCGTTGCCAGTAAGTTCGTAATCTATAAAATGGGTTTCTTGACCGAGTTGATATTCCTTGGTCTTTTTGTCGTAGAAATGAGAAATCACTCGCTTCTTTATATTTTTGGCTTTTCCGGCATAAATTACTTGATGCTTCTGGTTTTTAAAAAGATAAATCCCAGCTTCTTGCGGCAATTCCTCAATTTGGTTCATAGCTAAGTGAGGAGGTAAAGTGGCCTGCTTGGATCGGGGATGTAAAAAAGAATGGAATTCCTTAAAATCCACATCCAACGAAAGCAATCTTTTGAAAAGAATTACCGTGGCATCAACATCACCCTCCGCACGGTGACGATTGAGGTGCGGAATATTTATAGAAGTACACAGTTTTCCAAGACTGTAGGAAAGTAGCCCTGGGATCAATTTCCTGGAAAGCCGAACAGTACATAGTTTTTTCCGGATATACGACATTCCAATATCTCGGAACTCATTTCGAAGTACATTGTAATCAAAGGATACATTGTGGGCTACGAAAATGGCCTCTCTAGTAAAGTCATCCACTTCTTGGGCTATGTCCATAAAACGAGGTGCATCGGCCACCATCTTGTTATCAATTCCTGTTAAGGCCGTGATATACGTTGGGATTTTCTGCTCGGGATTAACCAAGCTCACATATTTGTCGATAACCTCCCCACCCCGGATCTTGGCAATACATATTTCTGTAATCCGATTACCGGCAATGCCACCGCCAGTGGTTTCTACGTCTATAATTGCGAATACTTTTTGGTTCATGGGAGCTGGGTGAAAGTTTCAAATGTAAGAAAACTTTGATAGAAAATTGGAATTATTCCTGTTAAGTGGAATTATTCCATATCGATCTTAAAACGAATTTTGTAAGCTTATAGTGAATCGGGTACATTTGGGAGCGGAAAACCGAAAAAGACGGTATCGTATATATACGAGAGATTAGCCATAATCAAGTGATGTTGGTTACACTCATATTATGGACACAGCAAGACGGATTTAATGAAAAATTTAAAGTAATAAGAATGTATTTTATTTTGACACGAAAACAACTGGGCTGCCGAGAAATTGGAAAGCACCTGTGACAGATTTAAATAATTGGCCAAGAATGATTCAGATTGCTTGGATCTTATGTGATAAGCAGGGAAATCGTATTGAGACTTACCATTGCATTATTAAGCATGAAAACTTTAGAATTCCAATTGAATCATCCAGAGTTCATGGAATTTCTACAGAAAGAGCTAATAACGAAGGAGAGGATCTTGAAGAGGTATTTGTGAGATTTGAAGAATTAGTCGGAAAATCTAATTTTATTGTAGCACACAATATTAGTTTCAATTACAAATTAGAACAAGCCTTCAATAGTACCATTCTTATCAATCGTGATTTTCTCGGCTGCTGGGGTAGTTGGTAATCCAGGCATACGCAACATATTACCAGCAATTGGAATAATAAATCCTGCCCCTGTTGCAATTTCAAACTCCCTAATATTTATATCAAAGCTTTCCGGGCGTCCCAATTGCTTCTGATCGTCGCTGAAGCTTTTTTCCGTTTTTGCCATACAGATAGGTAAGTTTCCAAAGCCCATTACTTCATATTTACGCAATTGTGATTTAGCTATATCACTTAATACAACATTTTCTCCACCATAAATAGTTTGGCAAATCTTCTCCATTTTGGCGTGTACACTCTCATCGAGACTGTAAGTGGGATGGAATCTGTCAGTACAAGATTCAGCTGCCTTAATAACTTCCCCAGCTAAAGCTAAACACCCGTTTCCGCCCTTCTCCCAACCATAACTCAAGGCTACGGGAATACCCAATTTTTTACAATGCTCGTCCACAACTTGCATTTCAGCTTCCGTATCAGTGTTAAAGACGTTTATGGAAACGACAATAGGAATTCCAAAACTTTTTAGACTGGCAATATGTCCTTCCAAATTGGGAAGTCCTTTTTTAAGCGCATTTACATCTTCTTGTGTAATTTCTTTTAATGATTTGCCACCGTGGTATTTTAACGCTCTTATGGTAGCAACCAAGACAATGGTTTTAGGAGAAATGCCAGCCGCGCGGCACTTGATATTCAAAAATTTTTCTGCACCTAAATCCGATCCGAACCCCGCTTCAGTTATAGTATAATCACTTAGGGTCATCCCCATTTTTGTCCCTACAACGGAATTAGTTCCTTGTGCAATATTAGCAAAAGGTCCTCCGTGGATAATTGCGGGGTTTCCTTCAAGTGTTTGGACCAAATTCGGTTTTATTGCATCTTTTAATAGCACAGCCATGGCGCCTTCGGCATTCAAATCTTTTGCGAACACAGGCTTCCCTTCCCAAGTATCACCTACATAGATATTCCCACATCTTTCTTTTAAGTCTTCTATACCTGATGCTAAACACAGAATCGCCATAATCTCGGATGCCGCGGTAATATTAAAACCCGTTTCTCTGGGAAAGCCGCCAGCTTTTCCACCAAGTGCGGACACAATATTTCTCAATGCTCGGTCATTCATGTCCATACAGCGTTTCCAAACTACAGTTCTAGGATCAATGCCAAGGCTTCTTGATTTGCTTTGAATGTTGTTTTCTATAAGGGCAGAAAGAAGATTGTTGGCTTTCTCAATAGCGTGAAAATCGCCCGTAAAATGCAGGTTAATGTCAACCATTGGAATAACCTGGCTCCACCCTCCACCGGCAGCACCACCTTTAATACCAAATACGGGGCCTAAACTAGGTTCCCGTATTACCGCGACGGCTTTCTTATTTAAAATATTGAGTGCATCTACCAACCCAATGGAAGTTGTTGTTTTTCCTTCGCCGGGAGGGGTAGGTGAAATGGCAGTCACTAATATGAGATTGTTCTCTTTTACTTTTTCTTCGTCAATAATATCTAAAGGTATCTTTGCTTTGTCGTTTCCGTAGTACTCCAGTTTCTCTTCAGGAATTGCTAATTTTGCCGCGATTTCTTTAATGTGCTTAGGGGTAACGCTTTGTGCGATCTGTATTTCGGTCATAAGATTTTATTTTTTAAAAGCGGACTAAAGGTAAAGTTTCAATCAAAGAAATTATATGGCAATTGTCAGCCCCCTCTCTGGTACGCTGAAGCCTGCACTGAGCTCAGTATAAGTGCAATACTTCTCTGTTAGGAGCAGGCCTGATTAATGAATTCTATTTCGTGAATAGGGGTTTGTATTTTTCTTTTTCAAATAGTAACAAGATAAAATTTAGCAATGCAACAACCAAGGCAGGTAAAGCATCTAAAAAATCTTGGTTGGAAATACTAAAAATTAAAAACGCTACTGATAATGGGAAAAGAACAATTAATAAAAACGGTGTCCACTTATTAAATATTAAAAATAACCCTAGAATAATTTCAAAAATGTAGAGCATTGGAAGGTAAACCAACACGGCATCTAAAAATTCCATTGCATTTTCAGGCATTTTTCCATAGCTAGTAGGCAAAAAATGGAAAAATTGATTTAGCGCATACAATATCAAGAAAAGGCCGAGAAAAACCCTGAGCCAGGTTTTAAGGGATTGGTTGTTTTTCATTTTATTGAATTTTAAAAGGTTTATAAGGAATAAAGATAAAGTTTCAATAATGGAAATTATATGACAATTGTCATTCTCTTCTGTCCCCGACTAAAGAGTTGCCCACTCTCCTCTATCCTTAAAACTTTGAACAGGAAAGCACTTTCCTCTTGTTGGGGGTTTTGTTTTTTTTAAGTTTTGGAGTAGGCGAAGTAACTGGGAAGGTGGGTTTGTCAATTGTAATTCCTGTTGATATCACAAAAGAGAGTCTTGAAAATACAATGAAATCGATCGTTGATGAAAAGTCTAGAAACGACAATGATATTGATGAAATTTTAATTTTTGCGTACGATGACAATAATGACAACTGGCTATAATTTTGGAAAATTATTATGTGCCCCAGTCTACTACCAACAATTGGTAGTTAATCCGATGTGCCGAAATTTTTAAATTACTGTCCCTCCCTCTCCTTAACCTTAAAGTTTTTCAACTTAAACCGCACGATATCGCCAGGTTTCCAAGTCCGTTCAGAAGACCTAAGCAAAATACTGGTGCCTTCCTTGATTTGTGGTTCCGTGATTCCTTTAGCACAAGTGGTGCATCGGTTACCACAGACTTTCAGTTGCATATGGTCTCCTAGGTAGGTGCATTGTTCTACCATTCCGCAAAGGTGCGGTTCTTCGGCATTGCAGAAATCGGTTTCCTCTGCTCTAAAAAACAGTTTTACTTTACAGTTTTCACTGTCGGTAGCAAATGGGCAGTCGGCAGGACCGGTTACAAACCCGAAAGGCGTATTAAATCCTCCCGGTGCCACTATAGCCTCCAAATTATTCGATTTCCCGAATAACTCGGCCACGTATGCCGAATTCGGATCGTTGTATAGGTTGTTTGGAGTATCAAACTGAAGTAGTTTTCCTTCCAGCATTACGGCAATTTTATCTGCAGTAGCAAAAGCGTCCTTAGTGTCGTGTGTTACTAAAATAGCGGTAATCCCCATGGATTTGATTATCTGCCGAACCTCTTCCCGAACCTGATCCCGTAAAATAGTATCTAAGTTGCTAAAGGGCTCATCCATCAATAATAACTCAGGTCGTGGCGCGAGTGCTCTGGCCAAGGCAATCCTTTGTTGTTGTCCTCCAGAAAGTTGATGTGGGTATTTTTTGACGTCTTCTTTTAAGCCTGTAAGTTCAATGGTTTCATATACTCGTTGCTCCGCTTCTTTTTTCTTTAAGCCATTCAGGCCAAAAGCAACATTTTCAAAAATCGTGAGATGGGGAAATAATGCATAATCCTGGAAAACCATTCCTGTTTTTCGCTTGTTTGCAGCTAAGGATTTTCTGCCGCTTACTATCAACTTGCCACCCAATTCAATCGTGCCACTATCCGGATGTTCCAAGCCCGCAATCAATCGGAGCAAAGTGGTTTTTCCTGAACCGCTTTCTCCTACCAATGCGAGTATCTCCCCCTTTTTAAGGGAAAATGAAACCTGATCTACCGCGTATTTGTCGGCGCTCCGGTATCGTTTGCTGATTTTATTTAATTCAATAATCATTTCTCTAGTCTCAAATCTAATATCTCAAATCTAATATCTCAAATCTCACGTCTCACTTCTTCTTACTAATCATATTGTTCAACAATATAATTGGAATCACTCCCGTCAACACCACCATAAGTGATGCATTTGCCGATTCTGCTATCATTTCATTGGTTGCCATATCAAACGCTTTGGTGGCCAATGTATGGAAATTGAACGGCCTTAAAATTAAGGTTAATGGCAGTTCTTTCAAAATATCGACAAAAGCCAGTAAAATTGCTGCTGCGATACTGTTCCGTATCAAAGGTAAGTCTATTTTCCATAGAGTCCTTACAGGAGATGCTCCTAAAGATCTAGCTACCTCGTTTACGGAAGCTCCCGTTTTTTGAAAACCCGCGTCTATGGCATTATAACCAACTGCCATAAACCTGACAATATAGGCCACTCCCAGAATAAATAGACTCCCAGAAAATATCATTCCAATCTGGTCTGAGCTTACCCAAATAAGGAATCGATCCAAATTTATCATAGGGACCATTATTCCTACTGCGATCACAGCTCCCGGAATTGCGTATCCCAGAGAAGCGGTTCTTGCTATATGCCTTGTCCATCGCAGAGGGCTCAATCGGACGGTATAGAGCAAAAAGACAGATAAAATGGCAATTGCCACCGCCGATCCTATGGCCAATGAAAAGCTTCTAAATATCAAAATTCCAAATTCTGAATTTAAAACATTCCGCCAGGTGAGCGACACCCAATAAAACAACTGTAAGAGGGGCAAAACAAATGAGATTAACAAAACCGTACTGCACAGTGCAAAATGGGACCATCGTACACTTTTGCGTTTGGGTAATATCCTAACGGCTGGTTTTGAGCTTCCACTTTGGGTTGTCCATCCTCGGCTGCCTCTTTGCATATTTTCCAGCCAAATCAGCACCAATACTATTAACGTTAAAATGGCGGAGAGATGGATGGCGGTATTGATATCGCCAAAAGAAAACCAAGCTCTAAAAATTCCGGAAGTAAACGTGTCTACCCCAAAGTATTTTACGGTCCCGTAGTCGTTCAACACTTCCATTCCAACTAGGGCAATTCCGCCTGCAACGGCTGGTCGCGCCATTGGTAAGGCTATTTTGGTGAAAACTCTGGTTCTATTGCTTCCCAATAAAAGAGCCGCTTCTTGTAAGGCGCTGGACTGCCGTAAAAATGAGGCTCGGCAAATCACATATACATAAGGAAATAGACTTATGGAAAGAATGAAAATCGCCCCAGGCATATTCATGATATCAATGATCGCTCCTTTGAAATGCCATCCCAAGTTGTTTCTTAAAAATGCTTGGAGTGGCCCGGTGTATTCCAAAATACCGACATAGCTATATCCCATCATATATGAAGGGAATGCCAGCGGTAAAATCAGCAGCCATTCAAAGTATTTTCGGCCGGGAAACTCATAAACAGAAACCAACCAAGCCATGCCCACGCCGATAATAAATGTAAGCAGGCCTACCCCGAGAAGCAAGATCAGGGAATTCGAAAAATAGGAGGGAAGCAAGTTTGTAACTATATGCTCCCAGTGTTCTCCAGGCTCGTCGAAAAGCTTCACCAAAATGGTGAAAATAGGCGTCAACACCAGTAATAGTATTACGATTGCCCCCGCTGTCCATTTATTCCACCAATAGGTGGTTCTTTTTGTCATTGTTATTCCTTATCTACAATTATCCAATGGGCTGCCTACCGACCACCGACCACCGACTAAAGACTACCACCTATTTCCACCCCACTTCGTCAAAAATCTTAACAGCCTCGCTATTGTGTTTTCCGAGTTGGTAAAGTTCCACGGAATCTGCTTTAAAATCGCCCCAGGTTTTTAGAATAGCTGCTTTGGAAGCTTTTGGGTTGATTGGGTATTCGTAGTTTAAGTTGGCCAAGGTCTGTTGAGCTTCTTCTTCGGAAAGAAATTCCATCAGTTTTATTGCATTCTCCTTATGAGGTGCATGTTTTGTAACACCAATGCCGCTTATATTTATATGAGTTCCTCTGTTTTCCTGATTCGGAAAAATTATTCCCACAGATTCCCCCACCTTGCGCTCCTCTGGATTTTCATCGTTTAGCATAAGACCAATATAATAGGTGTTGACCACTGCTATATCCCCTTCGCCGGAAGCTACCGCTTTCACTTGATCCCTGTCACTTCCCTTTGGATTTCTGGCCATATTGGTTACTACGCCAGCTGCCCATTCCTTGGCTTTTTCTTCTCCGTCTGCTACGATGATCGATGCAAGAAGAGATTGGTTATATATATTTTCTGAAGAACGGATTACTATTTTCCCTTTCCATTCCGGATTGGCTAAATCTTCATAGTTTTTTAGATTTTCTGGATTCACTCTGTCTTTGGCGTAGGCAATTATCCTAGCTCTATACGTCAATCCAAACCAATAACCATCTTTTTCCCGAAATTCTGTGCTGACATTATCCTCTAATATTTTTGATTTTATAGGCTGTAACAAATCTTTAGACTGGGCGCGATATAGTCTGCCGGCATCCACCGTAATAAGCACATCGGCTTGAGAATTCTCCCCTTCGGTTTCTAAACGCTGTATCAATTCGTCGGCGCTGGCATTTACAATATTCACTTTTATTCCTGTTTCCTCGGTGAATTTTGCAAACAACTCATCATCTGCTTTATAATGCCGATGGGTATAAACATTGACCACTTTTTCCTCTGAAGAGGTAGTATTCTTACACGAAATAACTAAAAATGTGATAAGTACGAGCAGTGTGAATTTAAAAAAATTGTTCATTGGTTATTATTTATTAGAATATGAGATTCTGGGTTTTAACGGTTGAGTCGCCATATTCATTAGGCTGACTTCTAACCGAGCGTACGCAAAGGTAAGTTTATTTAGATTGAATACAAACAAGCTGTTGGTTTTTCCTGTTAGAGTTAGATGTATTTTGAAAAAAGGGGTTACGATGTTGTGTGCAAAATATGAAATGAAGGCCTGAAGGAGAAATGCCTTGAATATAGTTTGAAGAATTTAAAGCCATATCGCAATTCAATTTTTTCGTGCAATTTTCCTTTGAAAACCTTGCGAAAATTTGAAAACGTAAAATTAGCTATTCGCAATTATACCTAGGTTTTTCCTATCGGGTCGATTTAATCAAATAAACGATTATTGGGGTGAAAATTACAACAAGTGTTATGGGTAAAAACCACACCCCGAAACCATAGGAATTTCCTGTTGCGCTTTGAATGGTTCCAAAAACAATGATTCCGAAAAGTAATACTATTGACAATTTTAAAAACCGAATCAGTCTTGTAGCTTGGGTATATTGTTGAAATGCATTTTCCTCTGTAATGTTTTTGGCATAATTGAAATCATGTGGAAATCGATTTAGAACGGTCATGCCGATTAGTAACACAGTTGCGATTATGGGCAAGATCAAAATATTCCATTTGTTGCCAAATCCATCTGCTTCTCCGGCCGCGTTATAGTGGATTGTGATTGTTTCAGGTAATTCAGAAAAGTGTGTGATAATTAGAAGCCAAATTCCTGCTAATAGAAGCCAACCTAAAAGTTCAATTCCCAAATCGAGTTTTGTCAACTTCAATTTTATTCTCGGACGTCCTTTTTTTGCCATTTGTAAAATTCACTAAAGAGGTTTAAGGTTTTTACTCACAAAACTACAGTCTTTTGCTCCAAATTTCATTTATTGGTTCTCCTTTGCTCGACAGGCCGGAATGATGCCAGTTAGCGTTTGTTAAACTGTAATTGAATGTTAGTTCCATTCCTACCCGAGAATCATCCCTTGAAAAGAATTCAATATTCTCAACGTATTTTCCATTGATGGTGGTGTAAGTCCCGCCTCCTGTGGCCATAAATTGTTTGGTCGCCGTATCGTAAGCTATCCATTGAAAACGAGTGCCCGATAATATTTTCATCGTTTTTCTCGGCCCACTTGTGTCCCTGGTACTTGTTTCCCCATTTACTACTCTTCCTGACATTAACCAAGCTCCCTCTAGTGCCCCTGGTGTCCCGTCGTCTATTCTTTTGTATTTTATATCAGAAACAACTATCTCCAGCATGGAATCATTTATAGAAATTTTAAAACTCACCTCGGCCCCCACGGCATTTGGATTGGCTGAGTCAAATTCAACTACCTCCTTCAGCGTATCTCCTGATATTTTCCAACTTCCCCCTTTGGTGTCCACAAACTTTCCGGTTCGGGCATCATAAGTAGTCGTTACCTGATATCCTTCTGTGAAAATTGAAACGCTCTTGAGATTCTCCCCACTTTTGGAAGTGTGATATCCTTCCCAAGCGCCATTTAAACTTTGGGCCTTGCTTCCAAATGCCAAAAGCGTACAAAAAAGGAATAGTATTGTGTTTTTCATGGGTATCGGTTTATTTTTGAACTTTGAGCACAGAAAATTTTACCCTCAAGCGTTAGGATTGTAGCAACAACCCCTACTTTCTTCCTGTTATTCAATTATTTAAAACTAATTTATTTTTCTTTCTACTTCTCACTCCCTTATTGAAACTTTGAGAACGTGCCGATTGTCGGCGAAAACCTCCAATGGAAGCTGAATACTCAAATATAACTAAAATGCTCTAAGCAAGGTGTTTTCAGCTGATCTTGCAAAATCCCTTTTGGCGGTTCTTACTTTTATTGTCTGTGCTTTTATTCAACTTGTTTGTCCTTTATTTTTGAGCATACACTTAAAACGCCAAAGCCATTCCATTTTATCCCACCTCAATCCGTCGTGATTCAAAAAGTCTTGATTCAAAAAGTCCTGATTTCAAAAAGTCCTGATTCCAAAAGTCGTCCTTCTCCCAACTATCACAATCCAAAATCAAAACACCCCCAAAACCCGCATCGCCAAACTATTCTCCATCTTCAACATCTCCCCATTCACATTCCTATAAAACTCAACCCCCACTGCCGTTACCACCCCCATCTCTTCGAGTAGTGCCGTGTCGGCCAATTTAACGCCGAGGGAAACAGGTGCAATGCTTTTCTGGCTAAGGGAAATAACCTCACTATACTCAAACTTTCCTGTCAGAGTAGGGGGGTTAAGCGTAGGGAGGTATTCATCTCTTTGTGGATTGTATTGATAATTGCACAAGCCCACCGCTCCTAGTATAAACTTAAAATGGGTGGCCCCATCGGGCGAAGTTATTTGTTCCTTACGGTTAAGTATTGGGGAACTCCAGTAAACTTCATTTCTCCCTAGGCTCAAAGTAGGCTTCTCCTCAATGCCGCCTATACTGTAAACCAAGGGCCGCATTCTTATAAATTCAAAGCCTTCCATAGGCGCTCCGTTTTTGCGAATATCCAATATGCGCTTCCCGGGATCTCCCGCTCCCAACCCGATTGCCAACCGCAACTTTCCATTGAGTCGCCCACTGAAAAATCGGTCGCCAAGTTGCCTTCCTTTTAATTCCAAAGCCAAACGCAAAGCCTTGGCCGCAGTGCTCGCCCCGCTCATCTCCTTGGTCATATTGCGTGAGCCTTGACTATCGGGATGGTTGCGGAATCGCTCCTTGTTCTTGCCCGGTTTGCGTCTTACGTAGGTTTCATCCTCTTTCTCGCCAGCTGAAAAAATCATATCCCCTAACATACCTCGTAATTTTAATCGATCGTTCTCTATTCGTGCCATAATCTAAATGTTTTGGTTGTACTTCCCCATCCCATAATGGTGGGTCAATTATAAAATATCTTGGAACATTGCTATACCACTCTTTAAAAAAGACAAAACCCTGAACTTTTCTTTGGTGTAAGTACCCCTTTTCTCTTGTATCGGAGTTTTTGAAAGATTGCTGTAATCACCCTTTGGCGCCGGGAAAAATTACAGCAATCTTCCGCCCCTAGTTTTAATATGTAAAAAATTATCGCTTTTCCCGCTTAAGCTCAATGAGAGCCATACTCCTTGCTTCAACTTAAATACCTCCTATAAAAAAAGGCCAAATGATTTCCCCATCATTGGACCCGTCATCCAAATTGATCCATTTTGTACAAAATGCCACAATTTGATAATAATAAAAATTACGGTGGTCTTTAGTTTGTGCCGCACCCCACCTCTAGCAAAATTATCCTTAGCCTATACCTATATTTCCACCCTGGAGAAGCTATGGAAGCGCCTACTTATCTCCAGATCAAGTCCAGATCAAGTCCAGGTCAAGTCCAGGACATCTCTAGATGAATTCTTTTTTATTTCCTGTATCCTGCATTCTTCTATCCTCCATAAAAGCTTTTTCAAAGAATTCGAACCCTCTAATATAAGGCCGTTTTGACCGAAAATTACAAAACCATTAAAATTTTGTGTATCGTATTAATCAACAGCAGGTTACATCGGGGTTTGCGTGTTGATTTTGGATCAAAAAAGCCTTGATTTCCATCGTTTTTAGCCTAAAATAATCAAGTTTTTTGTCTCAAAAACGCTAGAAGGGTTTGAATTCTCCAAAAAATCCTATAGTTTGCTAATTTCGAGACGCTTAGCTATCAAAATCCATTGTAATTCAGCCTGAAAGTTCTTTTTTACCTTATTTTTTCAAAACTTTAGTCTTTTGGAAAATAGTCTAGGTCCTAGGTTGTAGTTGTCCCAATAATTATTGGGAGGGTCTATATTCCTTTTTTGTTCAAATTCCATTAAACAATTTTACCCCAAAAAATAACTCCCTCTTTTCCCGCTTTTTTGCATACAAACCACTAATTTAGTGATGCTTGTAAATCGAACAGTTGTGAAATCATCGCTATCCCGTCTTTCTTGCTCCCTCATTCTTAGTATGGCCTTATTTCTAGGCTGCCAAGTTACCCTAGCACCCGCCTATGACCAAGCTATAGTTGAAAAGGCAACTGAAAGCAGTGAGCTGTCTATGCGCTTTTTCGCCTCATTGGATGAAGGTGTGGATGCGGCAACTTTTATTAATCGAGAAGCTATCTACAACCAACTAATCGGCGCCTTTGAATCTCTAAAGTTGCAAGCAAAAGCCCGTCCAGTGCCGAGTAGTATGGCATTAGATAAAATAAATGCCCTGTTGGAGGCCAAAGGAAGTGGAGGGATAACAGAAGATTACCCCAGTGCTTTTGCATTTGGGGAAATTGCGGATACCTTTAGGAAAATGAAAACAACGGATAGAACAAATGGAGTAAAACCTATGGCAATTCAGGCTTTTAAAGGGCAGGTAGCCATTTATCTGGATCAGGCAATAACCTATGAAAGTTTTTTAAAGCGATAACATCATGGCCGATACTGTAGCTACTATCATAACTGAATTAAAAAACATCACTTCCGAAATCCTTAACAAGGACGTAACCAAAGTGCGTGGGTTCAGTGAGCGCCAGTTGGAAGCGCTCGCCATTCAAACAACGGTGATTCAGAAGGGAATTGCAAATGGGGATATAGATGAAGAGCTTCGCGAATTTTTTCTTCATGGCCTGGAAGCTATGGCTCGCAATTTTGTAAACACTTTAAAAGGAATTGTGATGGTTACCATTGAAAAACTTTGGAATGCCGTCGTTAGCTTTCTATATAAAGCTGTTGGGGTTGTGGTGTGAAATCTTTAAAGGGAAGATCAAAAAATTCGATAAATTCTGTAAAGCTGATAAAGACTGCTAGTGTTAAAGCCGTTCCGTTTGTGGAATGAATCTGGGCTAATTGTAAAAAACTAGTTTGCATAAAAAAACCTCACAAGCAATTCAGCTTGTGAGGTTTGAATAAAAGATTTGGGCTTATTTATTTCTTTACAATTTTCTGAGTGGCTATATAATTGCCATCAGTGATATTAGCTATATAAACTCCTTTGGAAAGAGAAGATATATTGTATGAACTATTTCCATTCAATATCATTACAGTTTTGCCTAACATATCAGTAATAGTAACTGATACGTTATTTGCGTCAAACTTAGACGATAGGTCAAGATTGAAAATGTCAATCACTGGATTCGGGTAAACTTTAGCTGCAGCAGTGGTGAAATCAGAAGTGCTCAAAACATCACCTGTTACTAGAAAATCATCAATCATCAACAACAATCCATCATTTGTTGTACAGTGGATTCCTATATATACATCCTTCCCATCATAAGCAGATAAATCAAATTCAAATTGCTCATATTCTGTTCCAGGGTTAATCATGCTCGAAATAATGTCAAAATCACCAACATCAGTTCCTGTAATTGAGACTCCGATTTCAAATTGATCGGGTCCATATTGATTTGTTAGAGCCTTAGCAAAAAGAGATAATGAGGCGTTTGAAACATCGGCCAACGAAATTAGTGGACTTATTGTCCAATCGTCGTTTGGAAAATTAGTTCCGTTTGCACCACTTGCAAAAAAGTACAGACCTTTTGATCCAGTTTTGGCATCATATTCCGATCCTATTAAAATTGGGTCAATAACGCCCGCATTGAATATAATTCCGGCACCTATATAATTCTCATTTGGAAAGCCTCCTAAATCTGATAATTCTGTTACTCCCCAAGTTTCTCCACCGTCTTCATCAATCTGAATCCAGTCTCCAAAATCTGCAATTGTAAAATCGTCATAGGTTTCGAAACTATCCTCAAAAATTATTTCTTGGGCGTTCATTGCGGTAAATCCAGCTATTAAAGCTAGTGATAGTAAAGTTTTTTTCATAGTAATATTATATTAGTTTTTGATTATTTTTACAAATATCGAAATAATAGCTGCCAAGCCCGTCCAGATAAGGTTAATTAACTAAATACATCTTTTTTCAATCCGGTTTATCGATGATTACTTCCTTTATTATAAAATATAAAGTTAAAAATTGTGAAATCATTAGGTTCTTTGGTAGATGAACATATAATAGACGCGAAGTCTTTAAAGATTCTGAAGTAAAATCCATTAGCTTTATTCTTTTGATCAATTTAAGCGGATAATTCCATTCCTACTCTTTATATAATTGTATTTTTGCATTTTCCAACTATTAAACCTTACTTATGACCAATATTATTTTGTTCGGCCCTCCCGGTGCGGGAAAAGGTACTCAGGCCGATATCCTCAAAAAGAAGTATAATTTAGTCCATATATCCACGGGCGATGTGTTCCGATACAACATAAAAAACAATACCGACCTTGGTAAGTTGGCGAAGTCGTTTATGGATAAGGGGAAATTGGTTCCAGATGAAATTACAATCGATATGTTGAGCAATGAAGTGGACAAAAATCCGGATGCTGAAGGATTTATTTTTGACGGTTTTCCCCGCACCGAAGCTCAAGCAGAAGTTTTAGGTTTTTTGATGGAAGATAAGAATTCGCAAATAGATGCCATGGTTGCTTTGGAAGTCGATGATGAGGTTTTGGTCCAACGCTTGCTAGAACGCGGAAAAACCAGCGGAAGAGTAGACGATGCCAAAGAAGACATTATAAGAAACAGAATTAAGGTTTATTACAATGAAACCGAGATTCTCAAGGAATATTACCAAAAAAAGGATATGTACTACGGCGTAAATGGCGTAGGTACCATAGAAGAAATAACCGAGCGTTTAAGTGAAGTTATAGATAATTTGTAGTAACCTATTACTACCCTATAAACCCAAACAACAACAAACAGTGACCGAAGGCAATTTTGTAGATTACGTAAAAGTCCATGTATCGTCCGGAAAGGGTGGGCAGGGAAGTCGCCATTTAAGGCGAGAAAAGTATGTTCCCAAAGGTGGACCTGACGGTGGTGACGGGGGCCGGGGTGGTCACGTAATTATAAAAGCCAGCAAAAATTTATGGACACTTTATCACCTTAAATTTAAGAAGCATTTTAGAGGTGAACACGGAGAAGCCGGCGGGAAGCAAACAAGCACAGGTGCCGATGGTGCCGATGTGTTTGTGGAAGTGCCACTTGGAACCGTAGTTCGCGATGCCGAAACCAACGAAATTTTATTTGAGCTCACGGAAGATGGCGAAGAAAGAGTTATTGTAAAGGGCGGTCGTGGTGGTCAGGGAAATGCCCAATTTAAAACGGCTACCAATCAAACCCCACGCTTTGCCCAGCCAGGAGAGGAAGGGGTTGAACTAGATATAATTCTCGAACTTAAAATATTGGCCGACGTAGGCTTGGTCGGCTTCCCAAATGCCGGGAAATCAACCTTACTCTCTGTAATTACTGCCGCCAAACCCACAATTGGCGACTATGAATTCACAACTCTTAAACCCAATCTCGGAATAGTTGAATACCGTGACTTCCAAACTTTTGTAATGGCCGATATTCCTGGAATAATTGAAGGCGCAGCAGAAGGCAAGGGAATTGGTCATCGTTTCTTACGCCATATTGAACGTAACTCTACCTTACTGTTTTTAATTCCTGCCGATGCTCCCGATATTAAAGAGCAATACGAAATCCTTGTAGATGAACTTCGTCGCTATAATCCACAACTTTTGGACAAAGAGCGCTTGTTGGCCATCAGCAAAAGCGATATGCTCGACGATGAGTTGAAGGCCGAAATGAAAACAATTCTAGACAAAGAGTTTAAAGACATTCCGTACTTGTTTATTTCCTCGGTTGCCCAACAGGGCTTGACGGAGTTGAAGGATAAGCTTTGGAAGATGCTGAATTAATTACCTGCCAAGCCAGGTATCTATTCCGTGGCTAATTTTTCTTTCCGCTATGAGACATCCAAAGTCAAAATAAAACCCTTTCCTCAGGCATATACTTGGTGGAAATGGTAAAAGACAAAGGATGTTTAACAGAGAGAACTGTTAAAGAATAACGATTCCAAAACTCACCGGTGCTTTTTTATGTATTTTTATTGAAAATATCAATCGCAATGAGATTCCTAAGCATATTTATACTTTCTATATTTCTAATTTCTTGTGGAGCCACAGTAAGTGTGGACTACGACAAGAATATGGATTTTTCGAAGTACAATTCTTATAACTTTTATCCCTCTATCCAATCCGGTTTGAGCAAGTTGGATGACACACGAATTATCCAGATTACCGACAGTTTAATGCAACAACGAGGTTTCGTAAAAAGTGAGTCGCCGCAATTTCATATCAACTTTTTTGCCCGAGAATCGGTGTCTAATTCGCGAAGTTCTATTGGAATTGGCGTCGGCGGCGGTGGAGGAAATGTTGGGGTAGGAGTAAGTGGTGGTATCCCAATCGGCGGGAGAATAATCAATCAACAACTGACAATGGATTTTATCGATGTAGAAAAAAACGATTTAATTTGGCAGGCCATAGTAGATGGTGAAATGAAGGAACGAGCAACACCCCAGCAAAAAGAGATTTACTATTTTTCGGTTATTCAAAAAATATTAAAGAAATATCCCCCTAAAAGGAAGTGAGCAGTGTTCAGTAGCAGTGTTCAGTAATGAGTGTACGATAAAATAGTGTTCAGTAAAAAGAAAAATATTCATAATTGCAATTCCTAAAACTTTCTTGTTTCTCTAAATCCTTCCCCTGGTTATTTAGGAGTGCCGGGATGCGTCGTAAATGGAGTGTGGGATTGATTCTTGTTTTGTTTTTTCCTATCTTCTCTTTTTCCCAAAACGACTTTCAACGAGCAGAAGGATATTTCAAACTGGAAAAATTTGCCCAGGCAAAACCTATTTTTGAAACCCATCTAAAACAAAATCCAAAGGATAAACAGACATTAGAATATTTAGGAGATATTGCAATTCACACTAAAAAGTGGGATGATGCCCTCACGTACTACAAAGCATTGGTTCAAGAAGAGGAAAGCAATGCCAATTATCATTATAAATACGGTGGCGCCTTGGGAATGAAGGCTATATCAGTTAATAAACTTCTCGCATCTACCTATATAGGCGATATCAAAAGAGAGTTTGAGCTGGCTGCGAAACTAGATCCAAAACATATCGATACTCGTTGGGCATTGGTAGAATATTATTTACAACTTCCGGGAATTTTAGGAGGAAGTGAAAAGAAGGCAATCGATTACGCCAATGAATTATTGGCTATTTCACCAGTAGACGGATATCTCGCCAACGGACATATCGCAGAATATTCAAAAAGATATAAAGATGCTGAACAGTTCTATAAAAAAGCTGTTGGGGTGGGTGGATCTCCGCTTACTTATGAGAAACTAATCAGTTTGTATGAAAAGGACAACCAGCCAGCCAAAGCATTAGCAACCGCATCTGAATCTTTGCAAAAGCACCAAGTCAACCAGCTCAATTACCAAATTGGAAAAATTGCAGCCGAGTCTAAGCTTCAACCACAATACGGTATTGAACGCCTTGGCCATTATGTAGCAAATTATTCTAAAAAAGATGAATTGCCCAAAGCTTGGGCTTATTATCGTTTGGCCCAGATAAATAAAAACCTGGGGGAAAAGCAAATCGCACTTGGTTGGATCGACAAGGCCTTAAAGGATATCCCTGATTTTAAAGAAGCGAAAAAGGAAAGATCTCTCATCTTAGCACTGTAATCCCAAATTCTGATCCCGATAGCTATCTAGACAGAATTAGAAAAAACTATCTTTACATTATAATTATTAAACCAATTTCCCCAGCCTAAAGAGAACTGTTTTCTCCCCTTTAAGGGCCGGGGGCAAAACCAAAAGAATGAAAATCCACTTCATAGCCATAGGAGGCAGTGCAATGCACAATCTTGCCCTGGCACTACACCAAAAAGGAGATACCATAACCGGAAGCGATGATGAAATATTTGAGCCTTCCAAAACCAGATTGAATAAAAAAGGTCTGTTGCCTGCAGAAGAAGGCTGGTTTCCTGAAAAAATTACTTCCGAGATCGATGCAGTTATTTTAGGAATGCACGCCAAAGCCGACAATCCGGAACTTTTAAAGGCTAAGGAACTCGATCTGAAAATTTACAGCTATCCCGAATTTCTTTACGAACAATCCAAGAATAAAACACGCGTGGTTATAGGAGGTTCTCACGGAAAAACCACTATAACTTCAATGATTCTCCATGTGATGAATTACCACGAAAAGGATGTGGATTATATGGTTGGTGCTCAACTGGAAGGTTTTGATACTATGGTCAAAATCACCGACGGCAATGATTTTATGGTTATTGAAGGCGATGAATACCTCTCTTCGCCAATTGATAGACGGCCGAAATTTCATCTTTACAAACCGAATATTGCACTGTTGAGCGGAATAGCGTGGGACCACGTCAATGTATTTCCCACTTATGAAAACTACGTGGAGCAGTTTGAAGTATTCTTAAATGAAATCACAAATGGCGGTGCAATTATTTACAACGAAGAAGATGCCGAAGTGAAGCGCATTGTTGAACATTCTACAAGTCCCATCAAAAAATATCCTTACCGAACTCCGAATTATAAGGTAGAGAATGGCACAACGCTTTTAGAAACACCAGAAGGCTTTATGCCAATTGAAATTTTTGGTGCGCACAACCTTAATAATCTTGAGGGCGCGCGTTGGATTTGTCAGTTGATGGGAGTAGACACCGAAGATTTTTATGAAGCCATCGCCACTTTTAAGGGTGCCAGCAAACGTTTGGAGAAAATAGCTGAAACCGAGAATGCTGTTGCCTATAAAGATTATGCACATTCCCCAAGCAAGGTAGAGGCCACAACGAAAGCCGTTAAGAACCAATATCCAAATAGAAAATTGATCGCCTGTTTGGAGCTTCATACCTATAGTAGCCTATCTCCCGATTTCTTAAAAGAATATCGTGGAACGCTAGATTCTGCCGATTCTGCTGTGGTGTTTTACTCTCCCCATGCCGTGATGATTAAGAAATTGGAAGAAATCAAACAAGAGCAAATTGAGGAAGCTTTTGATCGTGATGATTTAGTTGTTTTTACAAATCCCGCAGATTTTAAAACCTATCTCTACACTCAAGATTATGAAAATACTTGCTTGCTGTTGATGAGCAGTGGTAATTATGGAGGATTGGATCTGGAGGTTGTAAAAGGGTATATAGAAAAGACTTAAGACCGCTTCGCTTTATGACGTAGGACATAAGACGTTTCATTGTAAACTACTATATCCTAAGTCTTAAGTCATTAATTCCTACGTCCTTTTATGTATTCACAAAACCTAACCCATCCCTTTGCGATCTCTGTGTCTCCTTTGCGCTCTTTGTGGTTAACCCCATCCTTAAACCTTCGATAATATCGATTTAAAAAACACAAACCCAAACCCCAAAAACAACATCAAGTGAAACGGGAAAAGTCCAAAATCCCCACCTTGGTCACCAACCACAAAAGCACTGTACATTCCAAATGCGAAATACAGCATCAGCAATCCCTCAAGGATAACATTGGCAGAAATGTTTTTGGAGAGGTATTTATTGTCTTTCCAATTTGTGTTCAAATCGCCTAGATTGAATTTCGGGGTGCGAATAAATTCACTTTTCTTTCCAAAATGTCCCTCCAAAACTGCAATTGAATTGTGAAGCGAAAACCCCATCGCCACTGAAAAGAAAGTAAAAAACATAGCGATATATTTCAAAAACCCCTTAAATCCTCCACCATAAATAGATTTATAGGTGAACCAATAACAGATAAAAAAGATAAGTGTACTGATCACAAAAAAGCTCATCACGAAGAAATAAATCTTTAAATGTTCGTATTCGTTTTTAATATAAAGCATCGGAATACTTAAGATAGCGACTATCAGAATATTCAGAAACATAGTGCTGTTTAGCAAATGCAAAAAACTATGGATCTTGGTTTTAAACGAAATATCTTCACTTTTAAAAACTCTTTTCGCCATTTTCTGAAAATTCTCCGCGCCGCCCTTGTTCCATCTAAATTGTTGCGAACGCGCAGCGCTGATAACTACGGGCAATTCCGCCGGAGTTTCCACCTCTTCCAAATATTTGAACTTCCAATTTTTAAGTTGTGCTCTATAGCTGAGGTCCAAATCTTCGGTTAAAGTATCGCCTTCCCAATTGCCGGCATCCGTAATGCACTCCTTCCGCCAAACTCCGGCCGTCCCGTTAAAGTTGATGAAATGTCCTTTACTATTTCTACCCACCTGCTCCAAAGTGAAATGCGCGTCCAAAGCAAAAGCTTGCACCCGAGTAAGGATGGAATAATCCCGATTTAAATGTCCCCAGCGTGTTTGCACCACACCGATTTCAGGATCCTTGAAGTAAGGAATCGTATTTTTCAACCAATCTTTCTTCGGAAGAAAATCTGCATCAAAAATGGCGATGAATTCACCTTTCGCTGTTTTTAAGCCCTCTTTTAAGGCGCCCGCTTTAAAACCTTCACGATTTACACGAGAAATATGTTTGATGTCCAAGCCCGATGTTTGTAGCCGATGAATGTGTTCAGCAGTTGTTCCAAAAGATTCATCCGTACTGTCGTCCAGAACTTGGATTTCCAATTTGTCCTTGGGATAATCCATAAGTGCGATATTGTCCAGCAAACGATCCATCACATACAATTCATTATAAACGGGCAATTGGATGGTTACATAAGGAATTTCCTCTTCTTTTGAAAAATCAAAGACTACTGCATTTTGGTGTTTTTTTCTTGCTTTTAGATAATTGAAAAGCAAGTTTAATTGCGCCAGTGCATAAAGAAATATGAGGAGGAGTGCGACCGAATAAACGAGGATAATTATAGTTTCAAGGATCATTTCTTAAAGCTGTATTTAAAGATCCATCCCAATATTTTCACGCCAGCCATTGTAGCGCCTTTTACTGTGCCCGATACTTTTGAAACGCCAATCCGGTTTCTATATGGCACGGGAATTTCTCTGTAAGTATATTTCTTTTTTAATGCCTTTAACTGCATTTCCACGGTCCAGCCATAGGTTTTATCCTCCATTTCCAAGGCTAATAATTTATCGTATTTAATAGCTCTGAATGGTCCCAAATCTGTAAAAGTTGAATTGAAAAAAAGTTTCATCAAGGAGGTTGCCAATCCATTTCCAAAGCGCTGTGGAAAAGTCATCGATCCATCTTCCCTTAACTCCTTTACTCGCGACCCAAGGACAAAATCGATGTCCTCTTCAATAATGAGAGCGACGATTTTTGTGAGTTCCGCAGGATAATCGCTGTAGTCACCATCCAGAAAAACCACAATATCTGGTCGTTGAGCGGAGCGTTGTGCTGCGCTTGCCGAAGTGTCGAAACGCGAAATGTAATGCATTCCTTTTAAACAAGCGTATCCATAACCTTTTCGTTTTTCAAAAAGAACGGTTGCACCAGCGCCTTTTGCAACTTCTGAAGTATTATCTGTGGAATTGTTGTCCACCACAATTATTTCTGAAACAATATCCGGAATCTCGGCTATCACTTTTCCGATGGACAGTTCTTCGTTAAAGGCGGGGATGATCACTTTGATAGTCATTGCGAGATAAGTAAGACCTCACAGGTCTTTGAGACCTGCGAGGTCTACGTAATTATTTATTTACAAATTTCATCAAATCTACGTCATTCCCCAACAAAATCTCGTTGGGATTAATTCGTTTTTCCAAAGGCCCATTCTCAAGTTTTAAAACTCCACGTGGACAAACAGCCGAGCATATTCCACAGCCAACGCAGCTAGCGCGGACAATGTTTTCGCCTTTTTGGGCATAAGCGCGAACGTCGATTCCCATCTCGCAATAAGTCGAGCAATTCCCGCAGCTGATGCACTGGCCACCATTGGTCGTAATTCTGAATTTGGAAAACAGTCGTTGTTGAATTCCGAGTATCGCGGCCATCGGGCATCCAAACCTACACCAAACCCGATTTCCAAAAATCGGATAAAACCCAACGCCAATGACCCCGCTAAAAACTGCACCGATCAAAAACCCATACGAAGCTCTCAAAGTTTCAGCATCAAAGAGAAAGAGTTTGTTGCCAGTGCTAAAGTGAAGTGCAATAAGAACAATAATAATCACGAAATATCCTACGGCACCAATCTTGGCATCCTTTTTCAGTTCCTCCCGCTTATAAATCCAAATCCATAGAAATACAGCGGTGAGCAGTACCACTACACTAATTAAAAAAGCGTTTTTCGTAAACCAATATTTTGAGCTGTCGTCCCCCAAATAACTATAAACAACAGCTGTTGTCATTACAACTACAAAAACCAAAACGCTGTGAACTACCCATCTTTCCACTTTCCACGCTACTACGCGTTTGTCGCTTAAATGCCTAAATGGGTCGCCAGCAGTTTCAGCCAAGCCTCCACAACCACACACCCAGCTACAATACCAGCGCTTTCCATATTTATAAGTTAGAATTGGAGTAATAATTAGAATAGAAGCAACTCCAAAAATCAAAAGGCCAATACCAACATTGCCGGCCGAAATGAACTCATCAACTCTATACTGTTCAAAATTGTAATGGTTGAGCGGCCAGATATTTTTAAGATCGTAATACGGCAGGGAAAAAGTTTCGCTATTCAAACGGAGCATCAATTCTGGTATGATAAAAGCAAATCCAAGCTGGAAGAACATTACAGAAAAAGTGCGAAGTCTTTCATATCTGTTGTGGCGATATTTCATCAGAAATTTTATTCCGAAGGCCAAAATCGCCAAAGTATAAAGGGTACCATAAACGAACCATTGGCTAGCGGGATTACCACTTATAAATTGGCTTAAAGGATCGAAAAGAGCAACGATTCCTGTATTGTTTCCAGTTTCGGAATGACCGAGATATTGCGGAAACCAATAGAGAAGCACGTAAAAAAGTGTAAGCCCAATCCCTAGAATCCACGCCCAAAAGCCGTGTGATGTAAGGGATTTAAAGTAGACACCATCGTTTTTTATGCCCTCGTGCATATCGGCGTAAGCTGCAATCGAAAACCAGATGGTTCCTCCTGCAATGGCAGTTAAAGAAGCTGTGAGCCATAAACTTTTATTTGGGAAATCTACATTTAAAATTGCCAACACCAATATCGTCAAGCCCAACAATCCGATTGCGGATGCTATTTTCTGTTGTGTGTTTATCGTCTTTGGCGGCTCCCCAACGAGGGACATATTTCTTTGGATTGTGCTCATTTTTGTTGTTTTTTAGACCCCAAAGGTCTTCAAGACCTTTGGGGTCTGAGTTTTTTGTTACTCTATTCTAAATAGTAGTCATCATCATCGATATCATATTTTCTTGTATCCAAGGAGTATTTGAAATTTTCTCTATCGTCAAATAAATCAATTACAAACGCCCGTTCCAAAGAAGTAGGCCTATCGGAGACTAAAGCATTATAGGATGAATGTTTATAGTCTTTATAATCCTCACAAAATCCATGAATCACGGGATTTAGATTAATATAGACAGCTAGCTTCCTTAAATAATCTTCGGAGTCAATTCTTTTCCTTTGGAATTTACGTTGGAATAAACTGCCCTTTCTTCCATATTTCTTATTAATTGCTTTGGCGTAAGCATTAAAGAAATTTGAGAAAGCCTGAGAGATCTTTTTGTCTTCTACATTTTTTGTATTTATTAATAGATGAAAATGATTCTTCAATAAACAGTAGCTTAATATATGGGCAACTGGAATGATATGCTTCTTTAGTTGCTCTAGGAAATACGGGTAGTTTTGTTCCTCAATAAATATGTCTTCTCTGTTATTTCCACAGTTGTAAATGTGATAATACTGTTCTGATATTATTGGTTCGTATTTCATATTCATTCCGTTTTTCAAAGCCCATCGGTCTCCAAACCCCATAGGTCTCAACTTGTCCGCCGAAGCTTTTTCAGCGTAGGAGGAAGACCTTTGGGGTTTTCACAACACCTTTTCAGTTTTCGATAAATATTCCTTCTTAATCTCCCCCTCATACCTCCTAAAAAACTCCGGATCAAAGTTCGCTTCTCCCAGGTTCTCGATCACGTAATCCACACTTCGATTTTCATTTAGCCATTTATCAAAGACTTCCTGCTTCATTCGGATTCCGAAAGTGTTTATTCCTAGGAATTCCTCGCTGTCCTTATGGTAAGAAATGGTAATTGCTCTTAGATCGCTATCGCATTTCCAATGAAATTGTTCTTCGTAGTCTTTCCTTCTTTCACTTGAAAAAACCCATCCATAAGTTTGGTATTCAATGTCAAAAAACTTGGCGCTGTTGAACCAGTGGCCGGGATTGTATTCATAAGGATTGCCGCAGATGGTCTGTGCTAAGGCTTCGCCCATCATTCTGCCCGTGTACCAAACGGCTTCAATTGGCGGTCGCTGATCAATTGGCTCGCGTTGTTGGGCGCAATCGCCAATGGCGTAAACACCCGGAATATTGGTTTCCAACTTTCGATTTACCAAAATACCTCTGTCAGTTTCAATTTTTGAATCTTTTAAAAAGGAGATATTTGGTTTCACACCTGTTGCAATGCCAACTACACGGCAGGGAATTTCTTCGCCCGAAGTAGTCAATACAGCCTGAACATTTCCTTTGTCATCTCCCAGAATTTTATCGAGTTGGGAATTATGTCTTAAATCAACACCGTGCGATTGAATATGTCTAGAAATCATTTCAGCATTGCTAAGTGGAAGTGCATTTTCCCAAAAGGCCGGTTCGCGAATGAGCATTGTAACTTCTATATTTCGGGTTCTAAGCATTTCTGCCATTTCAATCCCGATCAATCCGCCCCCAACAATTACGGCGCTTGGGCATTCCTTGTTGTTGGGCGCGTTTTTCTCCAGCATTTCCAAATCCTGTTTGGAAACCAATCCCTGAACTCCATTGAGGTCAAGGCCTTTCCAACCAAAAGAATTGGTTGTTGAGCCGGTTGCGAGAATTAATTTGTCGTAGGTAAGACTGCCGCCTTCTTTAAAATGAAGTGTTTTATTGTCGGTGTCCACAGATTCCACATACGCCTTTTTCAGATCCAACCGGTTCTTTTTCCAGAACCAATCTTCATAAGGCTTTATGTCTTGCCAGCGCATATGGCCCATATATACGTACATAAGCGCAGTACGGGAGAAGAAATGGTCAGCTTCGGCGGAAACAATAGTTATCCGTTTCTCAGAAAGTTTCCGGATATGTCTTGCGACCGTAATGCCAGCAATTCCGTTGCCTATTATTACGATGTGCTCCATGATTTGGAATATATATAGTTAGTGGTTTTCTTCAGTCGTTTATAAATTTACATAATTACCAATGGGCAGATTCAAAACAGCTACTAATTATTTACGCAAATTCTGAAATAAAGCCCTAAATTCATACCTGATTATTTTTAGAATGGCGAAACGCTACAATTTACTAGCTTGCATTTTACTATTTCCTATCCTCTTGGGCTGTGCTCAAAAAAAAGAAGTGTCCAAGGAAAATGAGTCAACCGAGAAAAATAATATAAAAATAAACGGAGTGAGTTTTGTTGCTTCTCGTGACTCCCTTCAGCAGAAAAATATTGGACCCTTAAAAAATATTCGAGCGAACTATGCGGCGATTATGCCTTTCGGATTTATAAAAAGTTTAGATCATCCCGAAATTGTTTATAACCAAGATCGGCAGTGGTTTGGAGAAACTAAAACAGGAGTAAGGCAATATGTAAAGCTGCTTCATAAAAATGAAATGAAGGTAATGTTGAAGCCGCAGATTTGGGTTTGGCGAGGCGAATATACTGGTGAGTTGAAAATGAATTCTGAAGCGGATTGGAGGCAACTAGAGGATTCTTATAAAGACTTCATATTAGATTTTGCAAAGTTAGCTGAGAAGGACGGAATCGAAATTTTCTGTATAGGAACCGAATTGGAAGCATTTATAGAGCATAGACCTGAATATTGGCGTAAATTAATTTCAGAAATAAGATTGGTTTACAAAGGAAAACTAACCTACGCCGCTAATTGGGACGAATACAAACGGGTACCGTTTTGGGATATGTTAGATATTATTGGAATAGATACTTATTTCCCGATTTCGGAAAGTAAATCCCCCACTCTTGAAGAAGCAAAAGAGGGGTGGCAACAATGGAAAACGGAATTAAAAACGTTTTCCGAGAAGGAAAGTAAGAGAATTCTCTTTGCTGAATACGGTTACCGCAGTGTTGATTTCAGCGGTAAAGAACCTTGGAAAAGTAATAGAGAAATGAATTCAGTAAATTTGGAAGCTCAGCTTAATTTGTTGGAAGGAATGTATCAATCTGTTTGGGAAGAAGATTGGTTTGCGGGTGGCTTTTTATGGAAGTGGTTTATCTCGCACGAAAAAGCAGGAGCTGCAGAAGACAGTCAATTTACGCCACAAAATAAACCAGCAGAAGCAATAGTTGAGAAGTATTATTCTAAAAATTAATAGAAATAAAATCGTGTTGTTTATTCTTTAATAATTGAGATTCCAGCTACGGCATAAAAATTGACTAGTCTATGAAATCAAATTCAATATATCCTATGAAAACCTTTTCACACTACTTTTCCCCCGCATTAATTTTATTCCTCTTGATAACGAGCACGCAATTCGCTTCTGCTCAATCTGTTTTGGAAACCAACGCTACTTTATTGGATGCCACCATTTATAATCGTGGTGCTAGTTTACATCACACTGCTAGGCAACTATCAATTCCAAGCGGGAATTCTGAACTGGTCATCAATCAAATTGCCCAGAATGTCAATCCTCAAAGCATTCGCGTAACTAGTGAAAGTAGCCAAATAACAATTCTTTCTGTTTCTTTTGAAAGGGATTATTTGGTAAAGGGTGAGAATCAGAGTTCCCAATATGTGGAGCTAAAGATAAAATATGAGGACGCAAAAGATATTTTAGATGCTATGTCCAATGCCCGAAAAGGGGAGGAGAGTACCTTGACGTTGCTGGAGGAAAACCGTAAATTCGGAGGGCAAAGTGGAGTTTCGCCAACCAGTATGGCGGCAATGATTAAATATTATCGGGAAGAGTATAAGCTTTTGGCGGCTAACATAATTAAGCTAAAGTCAAAGGAACAAGAACAGCAAAAAACTGTCGATAAACTTAAAAGACAAATGCAAGAAGCTGGTGGAAGCGGCCAAAATGCGGGACAATTGGTAGTTCGAATGAATGCGGGCCAGCCGGTAAAAACGAATTTTGACATCAATTACTTTTCCGATAATGTGTCTTGGACTCCTTTTTATGAAATTCGCGTGGATAATTTGAACGAACCTGTTCAACTGGTTTATAAGGCCAATGTATTCCAAAATACTGGGATTGATTGGAAACAGATAAAGTTGTCATTTTCCAGCGGAAATCCAAGACGAAATAACAATGCGCCGCAGTTGAATCCTTGGTGGGTTGGTTTTCAGCAACCTATTGTGCTTGACAAAAAATTGCAAGGGATAGTGGCTGGCGTGCAAATGGAAAGCATGGAAGAAAGGGAACTTAGAAAAGATATGGCAGTAGTTGAAGAAAATCAGTTGACCACCTCGTTTGTGGTAAATACTCCTTATGATGTGTATTCCAATCAAAAACCACAAGCTGTACAATTGAAGCAATATCAATTACCTGCAAAATATTCTTACTTTACTGCTCCTCGATTGGACGATGCAGCTTTCTTGGTTGCAAAAGTATCAGATTGGCAGAAGTATAATCTCTTGCCTGGGAATGCCAATTTGATAATTGACAACAACTTTGCCGGAAGTTCCTATATAAATCCGAATACAACGGAAGAAACTTTGACGCTGAGTTTGGGAAGAGATGAACGTATTACAACTAAACGCGAAAGAATCAATGAAGAAGGAAGTACTTCCTTTTTTGGAACTTCCCAGAGACGAACATATACCTATGAGATTTCCGTTAGAAATTCTCGAAAAGAGGCGGTGGATATTGATGTGAAAGAACAATTCCCCTTATCGACAGAAAAGGATATTGAAATCAAGCTTTTGGAAACTTCCAATGCGAAAGTGGATAACGACAAGGGTGAATTGAGTTGGAGCCTTAACTTAAAATCGGGCGAAACCAAAAAGTTGAGAGTTTCTTATTCGGTAAAACTTCCAAAGGAGAAGGTAATTTCAGGAATGTAAAAATCCGTAAAGTCCTTTCAAATCCTAAAGGTTTCCAAGACCTTTGGGGTTTTTAACTAAGGCCTTTGTGGTTTTTATTTCCTACGTGCGTGGAATAATAATCATATAATTCCCCAGCATCAGCGCCCAATCGTCTCTTTAAATGAATTCGCCAAAAATGATATTGTAGTTTCCAAATCCCGTGTTCCCTGTAACGTCTTGCGGAGGTAGTAAGTGAATGTGGAATCACAACGAATTTATTTCGTTTATAAAGTTCACTTATCAAAATATTGTCTTCGTAAATAATATAGCTTTCATCGAAACCGCCAATTTCTTCAAAAAGGGCTTTAGTGATAAACTGGCTTTGGTCGCCCCCTCGAGAGATTTTCCAATTAAATTGGGTCAGCCATCCTGCTAATTGTAGCCACCAATGTGTGCTGTCAAATTGCATTCGGAAGCAACCAGCAGGATTTCCGATTTCAATTTCATTTAAAATGTGTTTGTCAAAATCTTTCGGGGGGAAAGAGTCAGCGTGAAGGAAGTAAAGAATTTTAAACTTGGCATTTTCCGCTCCTAAATTCATCTGCCTTGCACGACCTTTTTTTGAATGAAGAAGGTGAATTGACAAAGGCTTTCTAGATCCAGTATGATTAGATATAATTGTTTCGATTTTTTCAACTGTCCCATCATCACTGCCACCATCCACCAGAATAATTTCAGTTTCAATTTCCCTTGAAATATTTTTTAATACAGCACGAATTGAGGCCTCTATCGTTTTGGATTCGTTCAATATGGGAATGATGATGGAAAGCATTGAATGGTTTCTTGTTTCAGGTTTCAAGTTAAAAAAACAATGTTTATCTCCCCAAGACTCAAAGTCGCTAGGTTTTTTATTTTTGACTACCGACTGTTAAAATCTCATTTCCCATTCAAATTCCAGTCGTATTTCATATAAGAAATCTTAGCATTTGGATTTATCTTGACTTTGGAATACCGATTTATAAAAGCAATAACATCCGTTTTTCCATTCACTTTAAAATCCTTTCTATACCAATCAAAAAGGGAGGAGATATGGGGATTTGACGCAGAAATGTTATTTTTCACGCCGTTGATAAACTCTTTGGTGACTCGCTCCAACTGTTCGTTTATTTCACTGGCAGTATAAGCTTCATTCAAAAGTTTTGGACAGGAAATAGAAGCACAATTTAAAGCAAAATGAATTCTGGGTTCGTTCATCTTGCGAAGAATGCCGTGTTCAATTCCATCTAAAGAAATCATTTTATCGCCAATGGAAATTCTATCTTTTCCCCAAGGGCGACTAATACCTTTTATACTTTTTACTGGATAATTTTCCACTATCAATTTTACAGTGCCAGCATTGTAAAGGTTTATGTAGTATGCCAGTAGCTCTTGCACACTCCAAGCCTCGCTAGGTGTATTTTTTGAAAGCATTTTTAAATAGACATCTAAGGCAACAACGTCTTTTTTGAAACCTGCGTAATCTACGAATCCCTGTTTGTCCACATGTTTTTTAAGCTGTTTGTCCCATTGCGAATGGTCTATATTCACTGCCGAATTCGCTGTAGTAGATATGAGTTCGGATTCCACTTTTTTTATTGGCTGCCCTTGACTACTCAATCCTCCTGCTGAAAAAAGATTGCAGCTATATAAAGTTAAAGCAACTAAAATAAAAGTGCCAAAATTGAAAAATCGTTTCATTTTTAAAGGGTTTGTTAAACTTACGAAAATTTTGAGGGCTTGGGCTTAATGGGATAGATAATCTGTTTCGCAAAATCCTTTGGAAAGTCTTCATCTCCTTCAAAACCGAGTTCGATATCCCTTCCATCGTGTGGTAGATGGTGGGTGTTGAATATATAATCCCACACACTTAAACTGAGGCCGAAGTTGGCACCGTACTGCTTGTTTTCCGGCAATTCCTTTGCGTGATGCCAAATGTGCATTTTGGGATTATTTAAGACATACTTTAATACGCCATAATCCCAACCAAGATTGGCGTGGTTTAAATGGCCTATGGCAAGAGAAGTGAAATGCACTATTGCCACAGCTTCCACATTAAAGCCTCCAATGATTGCTAGGGGAATGTAGAGTATGGATTTATATACTACGGGTTCCATCCAGTGATAACGCAGATGTGCGGCAAAACCCATTTCCGTAACTGAATGATGCAACTTGTGGAAATTCCAGAGGAAGGGGACTCGATGCAGTAATCTATGCGTATTCCACTGCACAAAATCGGTGACTAAAAAGAAAATCAATAATCCCAAACCATACGGAAGGACATTTAAATCCAATACTTGAAAATCTGAGAGTTGTAGTCCTATTAGGCTCAAGATGTCGTTAAACAATTCCGCTGTGGCATTTGATAGAAATATCAGTACGATTAAATTCAGCAAAAAGAAGTTGAAGAACATATAAAAAGTATCCAGCCAAAAGTCTTTTCTAAATACCTTTTGATCTTTTCGCCAAGGGAAAAGAAGCTCCAATCCCCATACCAATAAGGAAACCAATATCAATCCATAGAAGTAGTTTTCCCAATGAAAACTGGTTATTTCACTCCATAGATAATTGAAATATCCATAATAGGAATCCTTGAATATAGTGAGGTATTTTTCCATAGTTTCTTATTTCGACCTAAACCTTTCAGATTCCTCCTACGTTGAAAAAGCTTTTCCCATCCGTAAACTTACCCGTGCGGCTGGCGGGGCTTCTACAATACGCGGACAGCGGACAAGTCGAAATCTGTGAGGTTTTGAGTATAATTTTATTAGATATCTTTTATCAATTCCGTAAATAAAGTAATCAAATCAGGTTCTGCCTTTTCCGCCATGGCCAAGATTTCTTTAATGTTTACAGGTTTTAAATTATCTGGATCGCATTCATCGGTCAGAACTGAAACGGCGGATACAGGTAAGCGCAGGTGATTTGCAACAATGACCTCGGGAACGGTGCTCATGCCAACAGCATCTGCGCCAATAATTTTCAAATAGCGATATTCTGCACGAGTTTCCAATTGGGGTCCAACCACGCTCACATATACGCCTTTGTGAAGTTTGATGTTTTTTTTGGAAGCGATGCGTTCCAGCTGAAGGTTCATTTCAGGATTATAGGGTGCACTCATATCCACAAAACGATCACCCATATGTTCCACGCCTTTAAAAGCGAGGGGTGAGCCGCCTTGAAGATTGATGTGGTCATCAATAAGCATCAATTCCCCTTTTTTGAATTTTAGGTTTATGGCACCTGCAGCATTGCTTACTAGAAGTTTCTTAATACCAAGCAATTTCATTACCCTTACAGGGAAAGTGATGTCGCGTAGACTATAGCCTTCGTAAAGATGGAAGCGTCCTTGCATGACAACTACTTTTTTCCCTCCCAAATATCCGAAAATCAACTTTCCACGGTGAAATTCTACCGTAGCGGTTGGAAAATTTGGAATATGGTTATAACTGACTTCTTTATCAATCTCCATGTTTTCCAAAATCTTCCCCAGACCTGTTCCGAGGATTATCCCGACCTCAGGTTGGTCAAAACCGCGCTGTTTCAAGTATGCAACAGCTTCTTCTATATACTTCATAAAACTTGTTTTAAATTTTCTGGTAAAAATTGTTGAAAAACTTCTTGACCCTTAATATCCTCATAATAATCGATATCATTTCGTTCTTTAAGAAGTAGATAACTTTCATCTTGTAAATCATTCAAAGTCTGTTCCAGAACCGTGTTGGTGCCCCAGTTTTTCTCTTGAAATATTGCACTGTGTGGCTCTTTCATTCCCAGTAGATAATAGCCTCCATCCATTGCTGGACCGATTATGTAGTTATTGGCTTTTAGGGCGTCGAAAGCAGTTTCCAAATCCTTTCTTTCCCAATTAAACATATCACACCCAATAATAATGGTAAATTGATATCCCATATTGAAAACCTCTACAAAAGCATTGTGCATCTTTTCGCCCAAATCATTTCCGGA
>Ga0209075_1000711_pt1 | contig 32194 bp, 31 predicted proteins | sample Stecom2011_FD_187523 | JGI IMG/M metagenome (GOLD analysis project Ga0209075, IMG submission 187523) | Agricultural soil microbial communities from Utah to study Nitrogen management - Steer compost 2011 (SPAdes) (version 2) | ecosystem: Environmental > Terrestrial > Soil > Agricultural land...
GTCGCACCAATCAATAAAACAATAACCAGGGCGACAAAGCTGCGAATATAGGCTGAAGTTTTCATGGCTTTTCAGTTTTGGTAAAACACTCCGTGAACAAAACCGGTTTGAACGATACAATCCAAAACACGTGCCATAAATTTAAAGCGGCTGTTATGCCTTATTTTTAAAAGCTTTCACTATTTTTAAAGCGCCCAAGAAAAAGCAAAACAATAAGATGCATCAGACACCCGACCAGCACAAAAGCGAAGTTACCCGCATACGTGCCTATGAAAAAGAAATTGCCCGCCTCAAGGCGGTCTCTGCGCGTCAATCGCAAAAATACAGTCGCCTCAAGAAATTCAGTTTCTTTCTATTGATTTTCTTCCTGGTCCTTCTGGTCATGATGGCCTTCTACGGCCTGCTCAGCTGGCCCTCCGGGGGGCAGCAGACAGCCGACCCCGTCCTGACTGCACCAAAAGCCGACAGCCTCACCTTGCCCGCCGACACAACCGACACCTCTGGCGAAAGCCATCTCTCGCACCTTCACGATGAAGAATGGCTGGCCTTTCCCATCCCCGAAAACGGCATTCTTTTCCAGGTTCAGATAGGCGCTTTCACAGGCATAGACCTGCAACCCTTTGCCCTCAACATGCTTTCCCTTCGACAATATCATTACGAAAACATCAATCAATTTACAGCAGGCCTTTTTGTGGACTTCGAAAGCGCAAGAAGTTTCAGGGACCTATTGCAACAAATGGGCTTTACAGATGCCTATGTAACAGCCACCCTCAATGGCAAGCGCATTGCCGCCCATGAGGCCCGCAAGCTTAAAGCAGCTGCTCCGGAAAACACCCCCGAACCTGAAGCACTGCAGTCCCCCCAGGCCACGGAACAGCAGGCAACCGACAGCGTCTTCATGCAGGAAGTCTCCCTGCCCTAGGCAAAGCCGTCGGTAAGCTTTTTAACCACCCTGTATTTGTAAAAGAATTCACGGGCAATGACCCGTACGATGGTGTAAACCGGAATCGCCAGAAACATCCCCAGTATGCCCGACAGGTAGCCCGACATCAAAATCACGATAAAAATCTCCAGCGGGTGCGCCCGTACGCTGGTGGAGAAAATCAGGGGTTGAAAAAGCAGGTTATCCATCAGCTGAACAACTACGTAAATAAGCAGTGCAAAACCCAGATAGGAGAGAAAGGCCAACTCAAAAGACAGCTGCAGATAAATCACCGAAGCAGTCAAAATACCAAAAGCCCCGCCCAATACCGGACCTACGTAGGGAATTACATTAAACAAGCCACTTACAAAACCGATGGTAAGGGCATGCTCAAACTCTAAGCCCAACAACAAAAAGCCCAGGGTAACAAAAAAGCAAATCAGAAAAATCTGTATCAATATGCCGATAAAATAGCGGCGCAACAGAATCTTCACCGAATGCAGTACATGCCGCACCCCGTTTTCGTGCTCATCCGGAATAAGGACCATCAGCAGCCGCACAAAGAGGCCCTCTTCCTTCAGAAAAAAGAAAGTGATGAAGGTTACAGAAAAAGCCGTCACAGCCAGACTCCCCAAAAAACCAAGCATCCCTGAAAATGCGCCTTTCAGGCGGGAAACATCCAATAATCCACCCACAGCCAGAGTCAAATGCTTTTCCAGCTGTTCAAAAAAATCAGCATCTATTCGATGGAGCGGCGCCAGCACCTCCTGCAGCAGCAGCTGCGCCTGGTCAAACAAGGCAGGATAGTCCACCTCCGACAAATAGCGCAACTCTCCTCCCAATAAGGGCAGCGTAAAGCGAAAGAAGAGCACGATAAACACCCAAATCACCAAAACGGTCAGCAAAGCCGCCACACCGTTTCCCGGTCGCACCCGCCCCAGGTGCAGTTTTTTAAAAACATCGAAAAGCGGACGCGTAATGAGCGAGAGCACCCCGGACAGGGCAATAAAAACAAATACCGAGCGAAAGTACCAGAGAAGAAACAGTCCCGCCAGCGCCAAAACGCTCCACAGCAGGTAACGAACGAAACTTTGCATAGGCGTGCCATTCAATTTTCCACTAAATATAGCAAAAAGGCACACAAAATCCATCAAGCTACCCCTCCTTACCTTTTCCAATCGGCCCAAAAGTCAAGACCTTTCATCAAAAACAGCCGGATAAAAATTTGTTTTTATGCCAAAAACTTAGAACTTCGTCCCCCAAGCGGAAACAATTATATGGTATGAAGGGAGCAATTATCGGCGACATCATCGGCTCGTCTTTTGTCCACGAGCAAGTCGACTCAGTGGACTTTCAGTTATTTAAACCGACTTCAGCATTCACCGACGACACGGTACTGACGCTGGCCACAGCCGATTCCATTTTGCATCAGAAGCCCTATAAAGACAGCCTGATTGAATGGACCACCCGCTTCCCTAAGGCCGGTTACCGGAGCGATTTCCTGACTTGGGCGCAAAATGGCGGGAAAGGCAGCTACGTAAGCGATGGAGACGGCGCCGCACGTCGAATCAGCCCCATTGGTTTTGCCGCGGCTTCCATCGAGGAAGCTTTGGAGGAAGCCCGCCGCTCAGCCCTCATCACCCACAATGTACCTGTTCGCCTGGAAGCAGCCCGCGCCACTGCAGTAGCGGTGCACATGGCTAAAAACGGCGCCACCCGAAAGGAAATAAAAGCCTTTGTTTCGGTACATTTCGCCTACGACCTCAATCTAAAGACCGAACACTGGAAAGCACACATCCAGGCCGGCAAACCCTTGCCCACGCCGGTGCCTCCGGCCATTGCCGCCTTTCTCGAAGCGTCTGATTTTGAGGAAGCCATCCGTTTGGCCATTTATATGGGCGGACCGGCCAACACCATTGCCTCCATTGCAGGGGCCCTGGCCGAAGCTTATTTCAAGCACATTCCCAAAGCCTTTATCAAAAGAGCCCTGGCACGCCTGACACCCGATATGGAACAGCTGATGGATACTTTTGAAGCACACTACTTCAGTGAGCGTGTCACCAAGGCCTGAACAATCAGGCCTTGGGCATTAGTGCCAGATCCAGCACCTCCAAAACATTCTCCACAAAATGAAAGCTCAGGCCCTCCAGGTAAAGGGACTTGATTTCCTCCACATCTTTGCGATTCTCTTTAGAAAGAATGATGTCCACAATGCCGGCACGCTTGGCAGCCAGAATCTTCTCCTTGATGCCCCCCACCGGAAGCACTTTCCCGCGCAGGGTCAACTCACCCGTCATAGCCAACTGCGGCTTAACCGAGCGCTTCATCAACAGCGAAGCCATAGAAGTAACCATCGTAATACCAGCCGAGGGCCCGTCCTTAGGAATGGCCCCTTCGGGAACATGCACGTGTATGTTGTGATCTTCCATCCAATCTGCATCCAATTCCAACTCGGCAGCATGCGATTTCAGGTACTCCAAAGCCAACACTGCCGATTCTTTCATCACTTCTCCAAGATTCCCGGTCAGGGTCAGGTTGCCCTTTCCCTTGCTGAGACTGCTCTCTACAAACAGAATCTCCCCGCCCACTGCGGTCCAGGCCAGGCCGGTAACCACCCCGGGCTCGGTAAGCTTCTCCGAGCTTTCCTTGCTGAAACGTTCCACGCCAAGCAAGCCGCGGACATCCGACACAGAAAGGTTCTTTTTAACCGCTTCCTCGGAGGCCAACTTCAAGGCTATCTTCCTGAAAAGCTGGGCCAGCACCTTGTCCAGTTTCCGAACGCCCGACTCGCGTGTATAACTTTCTATGATATAGGCCAACACCTTCTTCGAAAGGCTAACCGTACCTTTGGGAACACCATGCAGGTCCATTTGACGCGGCAATAAATGACGCCGGGCAATTTCTATCTTCTCATCCAATATATAGCCGCTGACATCGATCAATTCCATGCGATCGAGCAAGGGCGCGGAAATGTTGCTCAGGGTATTGGCGGTAGCCACAAACATCACCTTCGACAGATCAAAATCCACCTCCAGAAAATTATCATGAAAAGTGCTGTTCTGCTCCGGATCCAACACCTCCAATAAGGCAGATGCAGGATCGCCGTGAAAACTGTTGCCAATCTTATCCAGTTCGTCGAGTACAAACACCGGATTGGCCGCCCCGGCTTTTTTTATACTTTGAATGATGCGACCGGGCATGGCACCGATGTAAGTTTTTCGGTGCCCGCGGATTTCTGCCTCATCGTGCAAGCCGCCCAGCGAAACCCTGACATATTGACGGCCGAGTGCTTCGGCCACCGACTTACCCAGAGATGTTTTGCCCACTCCGGGAGGGCCATATAAGCACAAAATGGGCGATTTCAAATCACCTTTCAGTTTCAATACGGCCAAATGCTCCAGGATACGTTCCTTTACATTATCCAAACCATAATGATCCCGGTCCAGAATTCTCCGTGCCCGCTTCATATCAAAATTATCCCGGGTATAAACATTCCAGGGCAAATCAAGCATGGTCTGCAAATAGTTGTGCTGAATGGAATACTCACCCGAGGCAGGATTAAGGCGCCTTAACTTATCCACCTCCTTTTTGAAGACTCCGGCCACCTCCTTACTCCACTTCTTTTGGGCAGCAGCCTGCTCCATTTCTTTTATTTCCTGCTCTACGGGGCTGGCTCCCAGTTCATTCTGAATGGTCTTGATTTGCTGATGCAAAAAATACTCCCGCTGCTGTTGGTCGATATCCATCTTCACCTTCGATTGGATGTCGTTCTTGATTTCAAGCAGCTGCACAGCCTGCACCAAATGCTCCACAAGCGCCATCCCTCTTTCCTTCAAGCCCTCAGTCTCCAACAACTTTTGCTTCTCCCCCACCTTCAGCTCCGAATTAGAGGCAATATAGTTAATCAAAAATGAAGCACTGCTGATGTTCTTCAGGGCAAAGGAGGCTTCCTGGGGAATGTTCGAAGACCCCTTTATCAGCCTAATTGACAAATCCTTAAGCGAACTCACTACAGCCTCAAACTCCCTTTTATCATCTCCCTCAGGCAGCTGTTCCTCCAACAGCTGATAACGGGCCTTAAAGTAAGGCTCCTCCTCCACAATATCCAGGCGCCTAAAACGAGTACGACCTTGAATAATGACGGTGGTTGAACCATCGGGCATCTCCAGTATTTTCAGCACCCGCGCAAGGGTTCCGACAGTGTACAAATCCGTCGTTGCAGGATCTTCAATACCATCGTCAGTCTGCGCCAAAGCACCCAGGTAGCCTTTCTGCTTTTGCACGTCACGTACCAACTTGAGCGACTTCTCCCGCCCCACGGAGATGGGCACAATTACGCCGGGAAAGAGCACCATGTTGCGCAAGGGCAAAAGCGGCAAGACCTCCGGCAAATCGGCATCGTCCTTTCCCAGTTGAAAATCCTCTTCCTCCACAATCGGTATAAATTCTCCTTCTCCCTCCATAATATCACTCAGACCAATGGTCACTTTAACATTATCCATAATTCATCCTTCCTTTCTCTGCCAATATGTCGCATTACAGACTCCAATATTTGCAAACCAGGAGCCGGTCTTAAGTAGTCAATACCCGTGCCAAGTGTGCCCATGCCGCAAATATGTCGGTATAAATCAAAAAAAAAGCTCCGGAATCCCGAAGCTTTCTATCTCTAAACCTAAAGCACAACCAAGAATTACTTCTTTCTGTTGTCGAAATGCTTTTGGTATCTGTTCATAAACTTATCCACACGTCCTGCAGTATCCACCAACTTCATTTTACCGGTGTAAAACGGGTGTGAAGAGCTTGAAATTTCAAGCTTTACCACTGGATACTCTACGCCGTCGATAACTTCTGTCTCGCGGGTATTGGCGGTTGAACGGGTAATAAAGGTATCGCCGTTAGACATGTCCTTAAAGGCGACCATACGATAATTATCCGGATGAATTCCCTGTTTCATTGTACTTATGATTAATTTTTTATGTCTCCGGGCACCCTACTTTAAGGGCGTTTCGGAAACGCTACAGTTAATTACACTCTCTTTTATTCCCTAAAACGGTTTGCAAAGGTAGAGATAAAGTCCAAAAACTCAAAGAAATTACTTCTTTTTTATTCCTGAAAAACTTTTGGCCCGCCCCCCTTCCAAGGAAGCAGCCCAAGCGGCGCGACTACTCGGCCTTATACTTAGTATCCACCGGAATACTTCCGGCACGCTGCTCTGCACGCTTGGTTGCATCAAAAATAAAGCGATAAGTAATGTGTCGTTTGCCCAGGTCGGCCCCCATCGATTCGTGCAGAGCCCGCATCTTGGGATTAAAATCGCCCACCCACGAGAGCTCCAGTTCCTTGTACCAGGGCTTACGGGCCACCACCTCCCGAAGGTGATAAAAAATACCGGATTCGATACCCAGGCGCTGATAACGCGGCTTCACCCCCATGATCACCACCCTGGCCCGGGTCATTTCATGACGCCATTTGTAATATACAAAGCGCAACTTATTAAAGAAGTTCATCTTCCCTCTGAAGTGGCGTACGATCTGATTAACATCGGGGAACATCACAAAAAAAGCAATGGGCTCCTCCTTGTGATAGGCATACCAAATAAACTCTTCATCCATAAAGGGTGCTGCCTCCTTCAACGACTTGCGCAGCGTGTCGGGATCCATGGGTGTAAAATTCTCGTGGTACTGCCAGGCATCGTTGTACACCTCCACAAAATCGGCCACATACTTCTCGGTTTCCTTTAAAGTAAAATGCTTAAAGGAATAGTCGGGGCGACTCACCACGCGACTGGCAATGGTCCAGAAGCGCTCCGGAAAGGGCTTGGCCAAATTCAGATGATTGGTTACCTGCTCAAAATACTTATGAAAGCCATAGTCCTCAAAAAAGCCCTGATAATAGGGCGGGTTGTACTGCATACCAAAAGCAGGACTGGTAAAACCCTCAATAAGCAGCCCCCAGAAATTATCGTTTTCACCAAAATTGATGGGCCCATCCATGGCCTCCATGCCCTCGCCCATGAGCCATTCTTTGGCCGCATCAAACAGGAGAAAAGCCGCATCACGGTTGTCGATGCACTCAAAGAAACCCATTCCACCGGTAGGCTGGGCAAAACCATAGGCCTTCTTTTCGTTTACGAAAGCGGCCACCCGGCCCAGGGTTGTCCCGGTTTCGTCCTGAAGCAGAAAGCGTTTGGCCCGACCATGCTTGAAAAAATCATTGCTTGCGGGATCAAAAATTGCCTCTACCTGCACATCCAGGGGGCGAACGTAATACGGATCCATGGCATAGATACGTTCCACCACATCTAAAAATGCCCGCTTTTCTCTGGCGCTGCTTACTGGTACTATATTCACGGAATGCTGTATTTATTGTAAGAAAATAATTGACTGCACAAAGTTAACTTTTCCCCAACTCGAACAAAATTTCGGCCCCGGCTTCCTGCAGCACCGGATCGGACCCATCCTGCCATTTACGGGCCAGGACCTCCACGGGCTCTGCCAGGTCAGCGGAAAAACGCCCCCCCATTTTTAAACAATGTACCACGGCACGGCGCACACCACCGTCTGCAGCAAGTGCCTCAATGGTACTCAGGTTGCTTTTAAAGACCGGCACCACCTCCATCCCCACAAAGCGCAATTGCCACCCCAGGGCCATCAACGAACAATAGCGGACATACTGCCCGGGATGCAACAACCACTCCTCCAACAGAGCGCCGGAACCCGGCCGCTTTCCCAGAAAATTAAAAGCCAGCTGCTCAGCCAGTTCAAGATGCTGCACCCCGTCGGCCCATTGTGCCAGCAAAGCATCCGGAAAATCCTCTTTTGGGGCTACCATGGTCGCCAAAATCATGGTTTCCCTAATATTACGGTGCCAAAGCCGATCTGCCAGATCCTTTCCCGGCTTCAGTTCCTGTGAAAACTGTCGCAGGTGTACCAGGGAAACGCCATAGAGCTTGGCGTAATCCATGCCGGCAGCCCGAAGTTGTGCAGCAATTTCCCCGTTCATCAACTTTCTGATGCGTCGTTGCACCAGCTTCAACTGCTCATCCAGCGCGGCATCAAAGGCAAAAAACTTCATTCTCAAAAATTAAACGATTCATCCACAAAAATATCACAATAAAAGAAAGATCCTTTTCAAAATTCACTTGCAAATTTAGAATAAAAACCCTTATATTTGCACCGCTTTAAAAATGGTGATTGTAGCTCAGTCGGTTAGAGCGCCAGATTGTGGCTCTGGAGGTCGCCGGTTCGAATCCGGTCTTTCACCCCAGCAAAACAGATGAAACCCGATGGCCTGCCATCGGGTTTTTCTTTTACACCTCCACGACCCTCCGCCATCTACTCCACAGACACATCCGTCAAATAAGTCGGCACAGCGCAACTGTTTTCCCTAATTTTAGGCTATTAACCCGTTTTCATGCAAGGTAAAAACAGTTTCTTTTACGTGTTTCTGCTCCTGTGGGGCCTCCTGTTCGGCTCCCCCTTGGTGGCCCAAACCAATCTTTTGCAAGAAATTTCCAAAGCAGAATCGGCCACTTTCAGTCTTACCGCACTCAGTAAACAACAGCTGCCTACCGATACGGCCAGGGGCTTCTTTATTGGCGCCAACGGACTGGCCCTCACCTCGGCCTCCCTGCTGCGCAATGCCGATTCGCTGGTGGTCAGTGATCACCGAAACAAAAACCTTGCGTTGGATCGGGTTATTGCCATTCACCCCTATGCCAACCTGGCGTTGGTGCGACTCTCTGGCTACCGCAACCGCGACGATGGCTTCCTGACCCCGGAACGAAGGCCCTACAATCCCTGGGGAGAAGTCCTCCATATTGCTCCCCGCGACGACCAACAACACAGGTCCCGCATTACTGCAATTACACAAATGCTTCAGGTTTTTGGGTTGGGCAGAAGCGCCGTACTGTCCCTGCGGGCAAGTTCCGGAGAGCGCTGCGCGCCCTTACTCAACGAAAGTGGTCACTTTATCGGCATCAGTTATCGTTTGCACACCAACGCACAATGGGTCCTGCTCCCGGTATACCTGCTGGGCGATAAAAACTGGCAGAACGTAGATCAGCAATGGGCTGCCTTCAGGAAGCGAAGCGACCGCCTGCAGCTGTGCGACCCCAACTGCTGTGAGGGACTGATTCTCCAGGCCATGGAAAAGTGGTCCGAATCGGCACGTGCCTTCAGCACAGCCCTGCGCATCCAGCCCGGACATCCCCAAATCCTGGCCTGGCGGGCACTCAGTCGCCTCAGTTACGGCAACACCCTGGGCGCGCAGGAAGATCTGGACCGCTGCAGCCGGGATCCATCAGCCGCAGCGGTGACTGCCTACACCCAAAGCAAGCTCTTGCTGCAAAATGAGCAAGCGGGAAAAGCACAAGAGGTCCTGCTCGCCGCATTGGGAACCGACGATAATCTGGCCGAAGGCTTTCTTCTTTTGGGGCAGATTCAACAAGGCAGCAAAGAAATCCGCAAGGCCTACGCAAGCCTCTCGCACGCCCTGGAGCTCGACAGTCTCCTGGCCATGGCCTGGTACGAAAGAGGACGCTTAAGCATGCAATACGCGAGCGACCAACAAGTGGCACTCAGCGATCTGGAAACTGCGGCACGTCTGAACCCCTTTCTCCCCGGCATCTATACCCTTATTGGAAGCATTCATTTTCAGCGCAACGATTATCTGAAGGCCATTGGGGACTTCGATCGTGCATTAAGGATCAATCCTGCCGACGATCATGCCCTGATGCAGCGGGGGATGGCCCGTTTCAATACAGGTCTCAAAGAAGGCGCCTGCAGCGACTGGAGTGCAGCCGGACGCCTGGGCAACACTCAGGCATTCAGGCTCATATCAAGACACTGCAACAATGTAAAAAACAAGACTTTACAGGCTTTCTAAAGCCCCCCTCCCCGCAGGTACGATATTTTTTCGTACTTTTGCAGCTTAAAAACAAATCTTTATGGTAACACCAGAGCAAATTAAAGACTTAAGTGTTCGCGAAGCGGCGCTGAGGAGGTATCTTTGACATCGATCGTAAAAAGATTGAGATAGAAGAAGAAGAATTGCGCTCCCAGGCCCCGGATTTTTGGGAAGATGCCAAAAAGGCCGAAGAGCAGATGAAAAAATTAAAAGAGCTCAAGAGCTGGGTTAATGCTTACGAGGCCATAAAAACAGCAACAGCCGATCTGCAGGTATTGTACGATTTCTTTAAAGAAGGCGAAGCGGAGGAGGCGGACGTTCAGGAAGCTTATAAGCAGGCCCTCAGGCAGACAGAAGACCTCGAGTTGCGCAATATGCTGCAGAAGGAGGAGGATAAGCTGGGCGCCCTACTCAAAATCAATGCCGGCGCCGGCGGCACCGAAAGCCAGGATTGGGCAGAAATGCTGATGCGTATGTATGTGCGCTGGGGCGAACAAAACAAGTACAAAGTCTCGGTAAATCACATACTGGAAGGTGAAGAAGCGGGTATAAAAACCGTCACGCTGCAATTCGAGGGCGACTACGCCTACGGCTACCTGAAAGGCGAAAACGGCGTACACCGCCTGGTGCGCCTCTCCCCCTTCAACTCGGCCAACAAACGCATGACCTCCTTCACCTCCGTCTATGTAATTCCCCTCATCGACGACTCCATCGAAGTCGACATCAATCCCGCCGACATCACCTGGGAAACCTTCCGCTCGAGCGGCGCAGGAGGCCAGAATGTAAACAAAGTGGAAACCGGAGTACGTTTGCGTCACGCCCCAACAGGCATCGTGATTGAAAACACCGAATCGCGCTCGCAGGGTGGCAACAAGGAAAACGCCCTGCGCAACCTCAAGTCGCAACTCTACGAAATGGAATTGCAAAAGCGTCTGGAGGAGCAAAACAAAATTGAATCCCAGAAGAAAAAGATCGAATGGGGCTCCCAAATCCGCTCCTACGTCCTGCAGCCCTACAAATTGGTAAAAGATGTGCGCACCGGTCACGAGACCAGCAACGTGCAGGCGGTGCTCGACGGGGAACTGGAGGGCTTTATCAAAGCCTGGTTGATGGAGTACGGCGCCAACGACGTATTTGAAAAAGAGGCCTAAAACAGAGGAAAGCGCATGCAGATACACCCTTCCATCGAAACCTACAGCGGCCCCCCGCCCGTGCTCACCATGGGCACCTTTGACGGCGTGCATCCCGGGCACCTCGCTCTCCTTCGGGAGCTGGTGCGCCTGGCCAAAGCGCTGAACACCGTTTCGCTTGTACTCACATTCTGGCCGCACCCACGTCTGGTATTGGGACACGATCCGGAAAAGTTGCGCCTGCTCAACACCCTGGAAGAAAAAACCCGCATCCTCAGCGAGACCGGCGTCGATCACCTGGTTGTATTGCCGTTTACCACTGAGTTGGCCCGACTTTCAGCAAGCGAATTCACCACCCGCATCCTGGCTGAACAACTTAAAACCCGCCATCTTCTGGTAGGTTTCAACCACCGTTTTGGCAAGGACGGCGTTCGTTCGGAAGAGCTCGATGCCCTGGCCACCAGGCTCGGTTTCGGACTCAGTCGCTACCAGGCGGTGGAAATAGACGGCCAAAGACCCAGCTCTACCCGCATAAGGCAACTGCTGCTGGAAGGCAGGATTCCCGAAGCCAATGCGCTGCTGGGCTATGCCTACAGCATAACGGGACGCGTAGTGGGGGGACAACAACTGGGCCGACGTCTTTCCTATCCCACCGCCAATTTACAGGTGAACGAAAGGGCCAAACTCCTGCCGCCCGACGGCGTATACGCCTGCCGGGTGCGCATCACCGGAAAGACTTTTGGAGGGATGGTGAATATTGGCGTTAAACCAACTGTAAACACCCAAATGGATCATCGCTCCGTAGAAGTACACATCCTGGATTTTAAGGAGGACATCTATTCCGAAGAAATAAGCCTGGAATTCTTGCACAAAACACGGGAAGAAATGAAATTTGAGGGACTGGAGGCACTGAAAACACAATTGGGAAAAGACGAAACAGAGATCAGGAAGCTCCTGCAAAAGCATGGACTTCCCACCTGATAAATCAAAGCACTATAATTTAAAAACAGCACCATGAATAAACCATCACAAGAACATAAAGTGGCCGACCTGAGTCTGGCCGACTACGGAAGAAAAGAAATCGCCCTGGCCGAAAAGGAAATGCCGGGTTTGATGGCCCTGCGTGAAAAATACGGAAAAGAACAACCACTGAAAGGGGCTAAAGTAATGGGCTCGCTGCACATGACTGTGCAGACCGCCGTGCTCATCGAAACCCTTGTGCACCTGGGAGCCGATGTGCGCTGGGCCAGCTGCAACATCTATTCGACCCAGGACCATGCCGCAGCGGCCATTGCCGCAGCCGGCGTACCCGTATTTGCCTGGAAAGGAGAAACCCTGGCCGAGTACTGGTGGTGTACCGAGCGCGCCCTCGATTTTGGGGAAGGCAGTGGACCCGACCTGATCGTGGACGATGGTGGCGACGCCACCCTGATGATTCACAAAGGGGTGGAACTGGAAAAAGACCCTGCCGTATTGCAGAAGGACTACAGCCAGGAAGGCGAAGATTTTCGCGAGTTGATGGCATTGATGGCCAAATTAAATACCCAAAATAAGGAACGCTGGACCAAGGTCGCAGCCGGCATTAAGGGCGTAAGCGAGGAAACCACCACCGGGGTGCACCGCCTCTACCAGATGATGGAAAAAGGCGAACTCCTCTTCCCCGCCATCAATGTCAACGACTCCGTAACCAAGAGCAAATTCGACAACCTTTACGGCTGTCGCGAGAGTCTTGCCGACGGCATCAAGCGGGGCACCGATGTAATGGTGGCCGGAAAAACCGTGCTGGTTTGCGGCTATGGCGATGTGGGCAAGGGCTGCGCGCAAAGCATGCGAGGTTTCGGCGCCCGGGTACTCGTAACCGAAATCGACCCCATTTGTGCCCTGCAAGCCGCCATGGAAGGCTATGAAGTAACCACCATTGAAGAAGCCTTGCCGCAAGCCGACATTTATGTCACCGCCACCGGTAACCGCGACGTAATTACCGTGGAGCACATGCAAAAAATGAAGGACACCGCCATTGTATGCAACATTGGCCACTTCGACAACGAGATTCAGGTGGAGAAACTGGAAAAGACCCCCGGCATTAAGGAGATCAACATCAAGCCGCAGGTCGACCAGTTTGAATTTCCCGACGGACACTGCATCATACTGCTGTCGCGCGGACGCCTTGTAAACCTGGGCAATGCCACCGGTCACCCCAGCTTTGTCATGAGCAACTCCTTCACCAATCAAACCCTGGCTCAGCTCGAGTTGTGGAAAAACAATTACGAATTGGGCGTTTATACCCTGCCTAAGCACCTCGACGAGGAAGTGGCCCGCCTGCACCTGGCCAAACTGGGCGTAAAGCTCACCACCCTCACCGACGCCCAGGCAGCTTATATAGGGATTGCCAAGGAAGGCCCCTACAAGCCCGAGCACTATCGTTACTAATAAAGGAGCAACAAAGGGACACAAGAAGAGGGGGTGGCACAAGCCGGAAGCCCCCTTTTCTTTTTACTTTACCCCGGAAAACCCATCAAGTAATCTCCTTACATTCAGCCCTAGTTGTAGATGATCAAAGTGGAACCTTCCACCCGCGTCTTATAGCGCTTCAGAGAATACGCCGAAGGCCCCTCTACCACGTCCCCGATTTCGGACAACAATAAAAACCGGGAGCCACAGCAGGGACAAACCGCCAGAGTGGGATCTTCCTTGTCAACAGCCACCCTGCATTGCGGATCCTTGTCGTGGGGACAGTAGCATTCAAAGGCGTAATACTCATCCATGGCTTCGCGATAAACAATGACACCAGCCACGCCCACCCGGGCACCATAAGTATCTGTGCGCAAGGTAAAGACCTGCTGGTTGTAATCGGGCAAGCCCAGATTAACATAGGCGCTAAAGCGGTAGTTGGGCACCGGATGTTCTTCTTTTTTGCAACCAAAAAGAAGAAGCAACGTACAAGCGACCAAGAGCGAATATTTCAGCATAGCAAAAAGTAGGTTCAAGATAAAACAAAACAGCAGCACGACTGTTTAACCTGCAGACTATCAGCGACCGGACATTTTTTCGGGTCGCTTTATTTGTTTATTTGTTTTGTTCGGGCTAAATTAGCTATTATTTATTTACCGCAATGGGAGATTTCGGAGACATATTATACATCCTCGTAATGATCGGAGCCCTGGTTTTGAGCGTACTCAAAAAATCCAGGAGCAAAGAGCAGCAAGGAGATGGTATGCCCGAAAACGAAGCCAGTCCCTTCCCTGAAGAAGCCTTTCCGCCCTTTGGGGAGTGGCTGGAAGACGAAAGGCGCCCACAAGCCCAACCCACAAACACCAGTGAGGCCATCCCACAGCCCATGAAGGCAGAGAAACTGGAACCTCAAAAGCTGAACTACAAAAAACCGGACTACCAGAGCATCAAAAGGTCGGACAGCCTGAAACGAGCGGAGCAAATCACAAGGATTACCCGAAGGCCGGAGACCAAAATTCTGGAAGACGAAGACGACAGCTACAACACGTCTTCCTGGTTGCAAGAGGAGCGCTATGATTGGCGCAAGGCAGTAATTTACTCAGAAGTACTGAAAAGGCCAATCATTTAATCCCTTACAACCCCTTTACAAACCAACGAAATTTTATTCAACGCACTTATGCTGTCCCGATTAGGACAGCTAAGAGTCCCGAAACATTCGGGATTCTGTATTTTATTAAACGTATCTATAACGAATAAGGAGGAAATGAACATGTCAAAAGTGAGCTACATCACAGAAGAGGGCCTGAAAAAACTGCGAGAAGAACTGGCTCATCTCGAATCGGTGGAAAGACCGAACATCTCGAAGCAAATTGCTGAGGCACGCGACAAGGGCGACCTCTCGGAAAATGCCGAATACGATGCGGCCAAAGAGGCACAAGGTATGCTGGAAATGAAAATTGCCAAGCTGAAAGAAACCATTGCCGGCAGCCGCATCATCGACGAGTCCAAACTGGACACCTCCAAGGTGCAGATCATGAATAAGGTAAAGATCAAAAACCTCAAAAACAATGCGGTAATGACCTACACCCTGGTTTCGGAAAGTGAAGCCGACCTCAAAGCCGGCAAACTGTCCATTTCTACCCCCATTGCCAAAGGCTTGCTGGGACATAAGGTGGGCGACAAAGTCGACATTCAGGTTCCCTCGGGCATCATCCCCTTTGAAGTGCTCGAAATATCCCTGTAAACTCTTCTTTGACAAGCACACAAGGGGTTGTTCTGTGGAGCAACCCCTTGTGTGCATTCTGCCCCGGACCAAAATAAATAGTGGCAAAAAATTTTTATCTTTGGTGGTACTGCAAGATAAACACGCAAAAATATGGCAAGCATCTTTTCAAAAATAATAGCCGGAGAAATCCCCTGCTACAAAATTGCAGAAGACGAGCACTTCTTTGCCTTTCTCGACATCAACCCACTGGCCAAGGGGCATACCCTGGTGGTGCCCAAACAGGAGACAGACTATGTTTTTGATTTGGACGATGAGCTGCTGGGGGGACTTAGTGTCTTTGCCAAGAAGGTGGCCAGAGCCATTGAGAAAGTCGTCCCCTGCAAACGCATTGGGGTGGCGGTTTTGGGACTCGAAGTTCCTCATGCTCATGTGCATTTGGTGCCCCTGCAAAGCGAAGCCGACATCAGTTTTGCCCAGCCTAAGCTGCAACTCGCGAAGGAAGAAATGGAAGCTGTGGCCGAAGCCATCAGAGCTCAACTCTAGAACAAAGCTATTTGGCCTTACGCACCCGATCGGGATTTTGCGACATAAAAGCCTTCCAACTTTTTGCCCCGCCACCTGCATCGGGTCTGTTGGCCTGAAAATAATGGCAAACTGCTGCGGCCAGTCCGTCGGTAGCATCCAAATATTTGTGCTCTTCTTTCAGGTTCAAATACTGCTTTAAAAACAAGGCCACCTGCTCCTTACTGGCAGAGCCGCGCCCGGTAATGGCCTGCTTAATGCGCAAGGGGGCATATTCAAAAATGGGCAGGGAACGCGACAAGGCTGCGGCCATAGCCACACCCTGCGCCCGTCCCAACTTAAGCATCGACTGCACATTTTTCCCAAAAAAAGGCGCTTCAATGGCCAATTCATCCGGGTGATAAGTATCAATGAGCTGCACCACCCGCTCAAATATCCGCTTTAATTTCAGGTAGTGATCGCTGTACTTCTTCAGTTCCAGCACCCCCATAGCTACCATGGAGGGCTTAGAGCCCACCACGCGTAAAACCCCGTAGCCCATGACTGTAGTGCCCGGGTCGATACCCAAAATAATCCGTTCCTTAGGGGCTTGTATCATCACCAGCTTTTCATAAGGGTACTGAAGTGCGTAGCCTTTTGTCCAAACTTTAAGCTACACTGCTCCAGTTGAGGCACCAATACCTCATCGAGTTGTGCCACCTGCTCGTCGCTGCCGCAACGCCACTGTACCGAAAAAATACGACTCTCGGCGTCGGGCACCGCAGAAACCACCTCAAAGACTTCCGCAACCTGCGACCAGCCGCCGGCAGCCAAAGCGGGCAGCATTTCCTGCTCTACCCATTGCCGCCATACGCTGAACACGGCGTCCTGCACGTAAAAAGATGTATTAAAAACAAACATAGACTTAAGAAATCATATCGAAACCACAGAAGGGGACCAGCACCTCGGGCACCTTAATACCCGCTTCGGACTGGTTGTTCTCCAGCAAGGCCGCCATAATCCGGGGCAGAGCCAGGGCACTGCCATTCAGGGTATGTGCCAGTTGGGTTTTCTTTTCCCCCTCCTCCTTAAAACGCAGTTTCAGACGGTTGGCCTGAAAGCTCTCAAAATTGCTGACCGAGCTCACCTCCAACCAGCGCTCCTGGGCGGCAGAGTAGACTTCAAAATCGAAAGTCAGGGCCGAAGTAAAACTCATGTCGCCCCCACACAAGCGCAGGATGCGCCAGGGCAGTCCCAGTTTTTCGATCAGCGATTGCACATGAGCCACCATGGTGTCGAGCACCTTGTACGAAGCATCGGGGTGGGCCACCTGAACAATTTCCACCTTGTCGAACTGATGCAGACGATTGAGTCCCCGTACATCCTTGCCATAGGAACCGGCCTCACGGCGAAAACAGGCCGAATAAGCACAGTTGCGTATGGGCAGCTGCGCTGCATTTAAAATGACATCACGATAAATATTGGTCACCGGCACTTCGGCGGTGGGAATAAGGTAGAGATTGTCCACCCCCACATGGTACATCTGTCCCTCCTTATCGGGCAACTGTCCCGTACCAAAACCGGAATCCTCATTAACCAACAGCGGCGGCAGCACTTCTTCATAGCCCGCCTTGGTGGCCTCGTCCAAAAAGAAGTTGATCAGGGCACGCTGCAGTCGGGCACCCTTCCCCTTATACACGGGAAATCCGGCTCCGGTGAGCTTCACCCCCAGTTCAAAGTCGATCAAATCGTACTTTCTGGCCAACTCCCAATGCGGCAGGGCCTCCTTTAATTGTGGCAAATCCCCGCCCGAACGTACTTCCTCATTGTCCTCCGCGCCCTTTCCGGCAGGCACCGAGGCATGGGGCAGATTGGGTAACTGCACCAAGAGTTGCTGCAGCGCCTGTTCTGTTTCTTCCAGACCGGTGGTGAGGACTTTTATCTGCTCCTTCATCCCGCCGGTTTTTTCCTTGGCGGCATTGGCCTCCTCGGCCTTGCCTTCCTTAAACAATTGGCCTATGGCCCTCGAAAGCGCATTCATCTCGGCCTGCAGGCCGTCTGCCTCCGCCTGCTGCGCCTTTCGACGCTGGTCCAAGCCAATAATTTCATCCACCAAAGCGGTGGCATCAAAGTTTTTGATGCGGAGGCGCTCTATAACCCCTGCCTTATTCTCTTGAATTTGTCTGAGTGTGAGCATAACGTAGGTATACTAAAAAGTCTTCTGAATTTGCTACGAAAGTAACAAAATCAGAAGACTTTTGGTCTTTTTTCAGTGCTTACTTATTCCGCAGCTACAGGCTCAACCGAAACAAAAGAACGATTGTCCTTACGCTTGCGAAATACCACGTTGCCATCGGTCAGTGCAAAAAGGGTATGGTCTTTACCCACACCTACATTGTCACCGGGATGGTGCTGTGTACCACGCTGACGCACGATAATGTTTCCTGCTTTAGCGAACTGACCGCCAAAGATTTTCACTCCAAGTCGCTTACTTTCTGATTCACGACCGTTTTTGGAACTACCTACACCTTTCTTATGTGCCATATCACTTAAATATTTTTAATTAACCAATAACGATGTCCTCAATTTGAATCTGGCTCAGGTACTGACGGTGTCCGTTCTTCTTCTTGTAGCCCTTGCGCCGCTTCTTCTTGAAAACAATTACCTTATCGCCCTTAAGGTGCGACAAAACTTTGGCAGTTACTTTGGCTCCGGACAAAACAGGGGCACCTACTTTAATGCCACTCTCGTCCTCTACCAAAAGAACTTCATCAAACTCCACAGAGGCACCTTCTTCTGCCCCCAGACGGTGAACAAAAACCTTACGGTCTTTTTCTACCTTAAATTGCTGACCTGCAATAGTTACAATTGCGTACATGCTGTCTTTATTTACTGTTTCTTTCCGGAGGTGGACAAAACCACTGCGTCTGTCGCTTCTGACCCCACGAAATTGATTTGGACTGCAAAAGTAGAGAAAATTTTCAGGTTCACCAACAAAGCACTGCAAAATTTTGTGCAATAAAGCCTTCCCCTTTACTGAAAGCAAGCACTTTCCGTAAACAGTCGGCCACTGTTCAAAAAGCGACCAAACAAGAAGAAGGCCCAAACAAAAACAGTCATTAATTTAAAACAATTCTAAATACGTTTGGTCGCGACCAAAAAAGCAGTTATTTTTGCAACATGGTTGCAAAAAACGACACCGTCATCCAGTTGCTGCGCAGCAAAAGACTGAATGTTACCGACATTCGCCTGCAGTTGTTGCACCTGCTGCTGGAGCCGGGGACGGCGCTCAGCCAAAAAGAACTGGAAGAGCGCCTGAGCTCCGAAGGCCACAGTGTGGACCGGGTGACCCTCTACCGGAGCATACGCACCCTGCTCGACAAACAGGTGATTCACCCCATAACCATTGATGCACAAACCGTTAAATACAAACTGGCCGGGGACCACAAAAAAAGTGATCATCCCCACTTCCTGTGCTCCCATTGTCAACGCATGATTTGCATGCCCCAACTGAGTCCCTCTACCGAGGATCTGCCTGAGGGCTTCACCCTGCAATCGGCGCAACTCTTACTGGAGGGCCTCTGTCCCCACTGCTCCCTTACCACCAAACAAAAAGATTCCGAAGGCGAATAACGAAGACACACAGTAAACAAAAACCGCTCTTATAAAAGACTTATGAATACAAGAAAACTTCTTTTACTGCTGCCCCTACTGTATATTTTTTCGGCCTGTGCCGAAAAAAACAGCGACCCCAACCTGGTCTCGGTCAGCATCCTGCCTCAGAAATACTTTATCGACCAACTTAGCGGCGAGCAGCTCCGGGTCAACGTGATGGTACCCCCCGGCTCCAGTCACGCCACCTATTCGCCCACTCCTCAGCAATTCCAACAGTTGAGCGCGTCGCCCCTTTACATGGGCATCGGTCACCTGGGCTATGAAACCACCTGGATGTCGCGCCTGGAAGAGCTCAATGCCGATATGCAAGTGATGATTTTGTCCGACCACACCAAGCTGATCGAAGGAGCCTGCGCCCACGACGAACACGCGGAGCACGAAGCTCACGGTGCCCCTGAAGCCCACCACCACCATGGCGTAGATCCCCACATTTGGATGTCACCAAAGGTTATGCTGGAACTGCTTCCTCACATAAAAACCAATCTCCAGGCAAATTATCCCCACCTGGCCGACAGCATCGAAAAGAATTATCCGTCGCTCTTCGAAAAACTCAGCGACACCCACAAGCGCATGCAAGCCCTGGCCGCCTCGCTCGACCAGCGGCAGTTTTTGATTTTCCACCCGGCACTGACCTACCTGGCACGCGACTACGGCCTCACCCAAATTGCTGTGGAACAAGACGGCAAGGAACCCTCTCCGGCTTACCTGGCCCGACTTATCGACCGGGCACGTGAAGAAAACATACCGGTCATTTTTATCCAGCAAGAATACGACCTGCGCAACGCCGAAACCATCAGTCGCGAAGCCGGCATTGCCCTGGTCCAGATCAACCCCATGCGCTACGACTGGGTGGCTGCCATGCACGAACTGATGGCTCAGATAGAGCAACATCTCAAAAGCACAGCCACACAACCATGAGCAAACTATTGGCCAACATAGAAAGGGTTAGTGCAGGCTACAACGGGGAGACCGTTTTACGCAACATCTCCCTGAAGATACACGACCACGACTTCATCGGCGTTATCGGTCCCAACGGCGGCGGAAAAACCACCATGGTAAAGGTCCTGCTGGGCCTCCTCACCCCCTATAAAGGAAAGGTGAGTCAACCCAGTGGACCCATCCGCATCGGTTACCTGCCCCAGGCCGCTCAAATTGACCGCAGCTTCCCCATTACGGTGCAGGAGGTTGTTGAATCGGGCCTGCAAGGCAGACCATTTTGGCGACCGGGCCCCGGCAAAGCGCAAAAAAAGCAAATCGCCCAAATCTTGCACGAAACGGGCCTGAGCGCCTATGCCCACCGGGCCATTGGAGAACTGTCGGGCGGTCAGCTTCAACGCACGCTTTTGGGACGGGCACTCATCAAAGAACCCGATTTGCTGGTACTCGATGAGCCCAACACCTATGTCGATAAAACCTTTGAAGGGGAACTCTACCATTGGCTGCAAGAACTCAACAAAAAAATGGCCATTCTGCTGGTGTCCCACGATGTGGGCACCATCTCCTCCATGGTAAAGACCATTGCCTGCGTCAATCAGGAGCTGCACTACCACCCCTCCAACGTACTCAGTGCCGAACTATTGAAAGTGTACAACTGTCCCATCGACGTCATTGCCCACGGCCCGGTTCCACACCGCGTACTGGGCGAACACCGTCACTAATCCACTCCTATAAAACAACAGCATGCCACAGTTTTTCGACCTCTTTGCCTACAGCTTTTTTCAGAATGCCTTTGCGGCATCCATCCTCATCAGTCTGCTGTCGGCCCTCATCGGCACCTATATTGTAGCCCGAAAAAACGTCTTCATCAGCGGAGGCATTACCCACGCCTCTTTTGGTGGCATCGGCCTTGCCTACTACCTGGGTCTGAACCCCTTTTTAGGTGCAGCGGTATTTGCCGTACTGACCGGCACCAGCATTGAGTGGATTACCAATAAGGGCAAAATGCGCGAAGACAGTGCCATTGCCATCCTATGGTCGCTGGGCATGGCCCTGGGCATCATTTTCGTTTTCCTGACCCCCGGCTATGCACCCAATTTAATGAGCTTCCTGTTCGGCAGCATTTTGTCGGTGGGGCGCAGCGACGTGCTGCTTATTGGGGGACTCACCTTGCTGACTGCGCTTTTCTTTTTACTGGCTTACCGCCCCATCATTTACACAGCCTTCGACCCGGAATTTTCGAGCATCAATGGCATCAAAGTGGCCTTTTATCGCTACAGCATGGCCGTTCTGGTGGCCCTGGCCATCGTGGTCAGCATTCGTGCCATGGGCATCATACTGGTACTGAGCCTTTTTACCATCCCTCAGACCACCGCCCTGCTCTACACCCACTCCTTTAAAAGAATTGTTGCTTTGGCCGCAATCTTTGCCCTGAGTGGCGCCCTGATTGGTCTCTACGTAGCCTACGCCATGAACATCCCCTCCGGGGCAGCCATCATTTTTGTACTGACGCTCCAATACCTGCTGTTGAAAGGCATCGACCTCTTGCGCCGCCAACGCCGGCGCAACACGGCAAACTAAGCCCGCACAAAGAAAAATCGACCGCAATTTTAAAAAGGGGGCGATAATTGCTATTTTTGTGGGTTAATGGAACAAAAATCAGACAAGATGCTCGACAAAATAGCGGCGTTACAAGACGAGATACGCAACCTTAAAGCAGAAAACGCGGCGCAAGCCGAAGAACTGCGCATCAAATACCTCAGCAAAAAAGGCTTGGTCTCCCTGCTCTTCGACGAATTTAAACAAGTAGCCCCTGCCGAGAAGAAGGCAGTAGGCATGGCGCTGAATCAACTCAAAAATGAAGCACAGGTCGCTGTTCAAGCCCTTAAGGAACAATTCGAGAACAGTGCGGGCACTGCAGCACAGGCCGACCTAAGCGCACCGGGCAGCTCCTTTACCCTGGGCAGTCGCCACCCCATCTCGCTGGTACGCAACCAAATTGTCGATATTTTTGCACGACTGGGCTTTACCGTCGCCGAAGGTCCTGAAATTGAAGACGACTGGCACGTTTTTTCGGCCCTCAACTTTCCGCCCGAACACCCGGCCCGCGACATGCAAGACACCTTCTTTATAAATAAGGATCCGGATGTGCTGCTGCGCACCCACACCTCATCGGTGCAGGTACGGGTCATGGAACAACAACAGCCCCCCATCCGGGCCATCTTTCCGGGAAGGGTATTCCGCAACGAAGCCATCTCGGCACGGGCGCACTGTATTTTTCACCAGGTAGAAGGACTTTACGTGGCTGAGGACGTGTCCTTTGCCGACCTCAAGCAAACCCTCCTCTATTTTGCCCGCGAGTTTTTTGGCGAAAACAGCGAAATTCGCCTGCGTCCCTCCTACTTCCCCTTTACCGAGCCTTCGGCAGAGATGGATGTCAGCTGCTCCATTTGCGGCGGAGAAGGCTGCAACGTTTGCAAGCACACCGGCTGGCTCGAAATCATGGGCTGTGGCATGGTCGACCCCAACGTACTCGATGCCTGTGGCATCGACAGTAAAAAATACTCCGGCTTTGCCTTTGGCATGGGCATCGAGCGCATCGCCATGCTCAAATACCAGGTGAAGGACATACGTCTCTTTTTCGAAAACGACGTACGTTTTCTGGAACAATTCACCCCAGCCGAATAAGCAAAGGGGTATAACTTATCAAAAAGAGGAGCGCAGCAGCGCTCCTCTTTTTTTTGAAAGGACTTTCCCGGGCACCTCCGCCCGCCTCCACAGGTCCTGCTGTGGAGCTTTTCCCCATCGCCACAGTCGCTGCCTAAAAAACATCCACACCATCCACAAGTCGAAAACGCTGCAAATCAACACCTTAAACACACCCCTTCATTCTGGCACAATTATCCCTTTGGTTAGGGTACTCTCACAAGTAATAAACATTTGTTGTTCTAAAAAACGAAGTGTTATGAAAAAAAGAAATGTTTTAATGCTGACCCTGGCCCTGGCGGCCGGTTCGGTTTCGCTTATGGCCAACACGGCCAAAATGAATGAAGAAGTGGTAATAACCGCCGAACAAGAGGTATCCAAAACCACCGTGGAGGCCACCGACCTGCCCGATGCGGTTAAAAATGCACTTGCCGCCTCCGAATTTGAGGGCTGGGCCATTGCCGAAGCAGCCTTGATTCAGGATGCCGAGAAAAGTCTTTACGTGATCAAACTCACCAAAGACGAAGAAACAAAAACCGTAAAATTCACGCCGGAAGGCGAAAAAGCCAATTAGTCTGACATTGGGGTAAATTCAAGTTTAGTTTTGGGGTAAAGCCGGAATAACGATTCCGGCTTTTTTCATGCTTCCTTTTTCCTATCTTAGCGTAAAATTAAGCCGTGCATGAATAACTTACTCATAGTAGAAGACGACCTGGCCTTTTCACGCATACTGAAGGGCTTTCTCGAGAAAAAAGGATTCACCACCAATACCGCCTCCAGCCTGAAGGAGGCACGCAGTCTTATACCGGAAAATGCCTATAAGCATTGCCTGCTCGACTATCGGCTGCCCGACGGGACCGGACTGGAGCTGCTTCAGGAGCTGCGCGAAAAATCACCGGGCCTGCAAATCATCATCATGACCGCTTTCAGCGACGTACGAACCGTCGTTAAGGCCATGAAAATGGGCGCATCGGATTACATCACCAAACCCGTCAACCCCGATGAATTACTCATGTTGCTGCGCAACACCGAAAAGGAAGACGAAATCCCCACCCCAACCGAAGCGACGCGTCCCAAACAAACCAACACACAAGGCAAATACATCACAGGAAGCAGTCCACGTGCCCAACAGCTGCAGGAATTCATCAGCCTGGTAGCGCCTACCGACATGTCGGTCATCATTCAGGGCGAAAGCGGGACAGGTAAAGAATACGCCGCCCGGGCCATCCATAATGCCAGCGCCCGAAGCCAAAAACCCTTTGTGGCCATAGACTGCGGCGTTTTGTCCCGCGACCTGGCTGCAGGCGAGCTCTTCGGCTATGTAAAAGGAGCCTTTACCGGTGCGCTGCAGGACAAGAAAGGCCAGTTTGAACAGGCCTCAGGCGGCACCCTCTTTCTGGATGAAATCGGCAACCTCTCCTACGATGTACAAGTCAAACTTTTGCGCGCCTTGCAGGAAAAAGTGATTCAACCCCTGGGCAGCGACAAACTGATTCGGGTCGACCTCCGTCTGCTGGTAGCCACCAACGACAATCTTTCAGAAAGCGTAGCCCAGGGAAAATTCCGGGAAGACCTTTATCACCGCCTCAACGAATTTAAAATAGCGGTACCTCCTTTGCGTCAGCGTCCGGAAGACCTCATGCTCTTCATCCACCACTTCATCAGCGAAGCCAACCGGGACCTCAAGCGTGGGGTCGAAGAAATCACCCCCGAGGCCCTGCAGCTCTTCGAAAAATACGACTGGCCCGGCAACCTCCGTGAATTACGCAATACCATCCGGCGTATGGTGCTGCTGACGCCGGGCAAATCGGCAGGCCTCCAGGCCCTGCCCGAAGAGATGCTCAGTGGTCTTTCCACTTCCCCCGGCACTGCACGGGTGGGGTCCGACCTTAAAGCCCTACAGGAGTTAAACGAAAAGGAGCAAATTGCCAAGGTACTGCAAGAAGCACGAGGCAACAAATCAAAGGCCGCCCGCTTACTCAACATCGACCGAAAAACCCTCTACAACAAAATGGAAAAATACGGCCTGAAAGACGACGGCCCGGAATAAACCGGCTATTGCTCCCGGCGCCTGGCCAGCAGATCGCCTATTTCCGCCATAAAAAGCACGCCCTGGTCCAAGAGGTAAGTAAGCTCCTCCCTGTCAATGTCCTCTTTCCAACGTCGCAATTCCAGCTCCATATCGCGCAGGGCGCGGGCATAGTCACTGGCCCCGACCTGTCCCACGCGACCGGCCATCCGATGCACCAGCAAGGCCATCTCTTCCCATTCGGTACCGGGCAATAAAGCACGCAGGGCATCCAGATCGTCACGCATCTCAACCAAAACACTTTCCAGTATTTCGGTCAACAATGCAAGGTCGCCGCCACTCATCTGCTCCAATACCGAAAGGTCAACCTCCATGTTGCCCGAAACCACTGGAGCCACCTGCAGACAAGCAAGCAAATCGGCTTCCCTAAAAGGCTTACGCACCACGCCGTTGAAACCGCCCGCTAAAAGCAGCTCCTCTTCCTCGGGCAGAACCTGAGCCGTTAAAGCATAAATGCGCAGTTCCCCACCCGCACGGTGCCGCAGGCGTTCACAGACCTCCAAACCACTGAAACCAGGCATGCGCATATCCAGAAAAACTACTTCGGGTCGCTCCTTATCAAAAGCCTTCAACAGCGCCATCCCATTGGGAAAGACTTCGTGGGGAATATGATGCTTAAGCAGCACTGCCGCCCCCAGGTTCCGAATCAAGGCATCGTCATCGGCCAGCCACACCAGCGCCGGCTTATAAAAATCAGCAGGGGGTGCTTCGGGCGGCTCCACTTCCTCGGGCTGGTGTTCCACAGCAAGCAAAGGCAGATCCACCTTAAAAAGGGAGCCCTTCCCAACGGTACTTTCCACAGCAATACTTCCCCCCTGCAAATCAAGCATCTCCTTAACAATGCTCAATCCCAGTCCCGTCCCCCCAAAACGGGAGCTGGTAGCCGCATCGGCCTGCTCAAAAGGGCGGAACAATCGCCCCATCTGCTCCGGCGTCATGCCAATACCACTGTCGGCCACTTCCAGTACCAGCCTTCCCGCTTCACCATCCGACTCCCAACGGGCCCGCAAAGCCACAAAGCCCGCCTCGGTAAATTTAAGGGCATTCCCCAACAGGTTGTACAACAACTGCCTCAGTCGAAATGCATCGCCTTTCACCTGCAGCTGTTCAGCCACAGACAGCTCCATACGCAAAGCCAGTCCCTTCTTCTTTGCCGCAGGTTCAAAAGCAGCGACCACCTCCGCAAGCAAGGCCTTCAAGACAAAGGGCTTGCGCTCGAAAGTCATCCGTCCCGAAGTTACCCGGGCATAATCAAGCACCTCATCCACCACCTGAAGCAAGTGGGCAGCCGGAGGGAAAACATAGGCCACATCCACCTGGGCATGCCCAGCCAAACGGGCCTGTTCGGCATAACCATAGATGGCCTGCAAAGGGGTTCTGATTTCGTGACTCATATTCGACAGAAAGCGCTGCTTGGCAGCCGCTTCCTTTCGTGCCTCAGCATGGGCTGTTTCCAGCTGACGCCGGTAACGATTGCTTTTAAACACATCCAAAAGCACCACCACCGTAAGCAATAACGACAAGGCAATAAAACCTACAGCCAGGATATTCAACAAGCGAATGGTAGCCCCGGCCGTACCAAAGGCAGCCTGAGTCTCCGCCTGAATCAAGGCCATTTCCTCTTGCTCCAGAGCATTAACCACCTGAAGCATCTGATGCACCAGGGCGTTGTTGACCGTCAGCAATTGGAACTCCTGCTGCTGCAAACGAGCGGCCTGTTTCAACTGAAAAGATTGCAGACTGTCCAGAGAACTTTCCAGGGCATAAAAAAGGGAATCGGCCCTAAAAGACCCCAGGGTATCTACTACGATCTCCACCTCCTCATCCACGCGGGTAGCCGTCCGTACGACTTCCGCAGCAACGGGAGGGCTGCTGCTGCCAAACAGGCGACGAAAAAAACCGCTGCGCTCTTCACGAAGGGTATCCGAGGAAACGGTGGTGGTCACCCGGTGCTCCTTCTGTACCACACGGGCCGGAGCCTCCAGACTGTCGCCCTCCGGTCCCCTGCCGGTCATTTGACGTAAAAACTCACGCAAGTCGGGATGGGCATTCCGCCTTCTTTGCAAGCGAACATACTCTGCATACACCGCACTTCGCTGCTGCAATAAATCCTCCACCCGCTCCAGGCGCTGCAACTGAAGGCTGTCGCCGGAAAACAAAACCCTAAGGGTATCGATATTGGCCCTGACCTGTCGCGCTTCTGCAAGGGCTGCAGCACCTTCGCCCGAAGGGGTGGCGAGCAAATCACGTTGCTGAAGGTGACCCAATTGAGCCACTCCCCTAAATAGTCTGTTCACTTCGATGAGTCGTGCATTGGGGCGTGCCAGCGCCTCCACATTTTGCCCTATCTGATGAAAGGCCTTGCCCACCAACAGATAAATCAATACAATGCCCAGCAAGCCCAATAAAGTAACAGCAAGAACTTTACCGGGCATACCGGGCAAATTTTTAAATCGGGAGCTTCTTTTATCGGACATAAGCAGCAAAAGATGCTCCCAAAGCTACAATAAAAAAGGCAACTTTTCCAGACCCCTATACCAGCCGAATCTCCGTTTTAATAGGGATGGCCTTTTTATAAAGCGCCGAAACACCACAATACTTATTCTCCGACAAAGACACGGCCTTCTCAATTTTGTCGAGCGGTAAATCTTTTCCCTTAAACTCATAAACCACAGTCATTCCCTCGAAAGTTTTGGGATGCTCTTCGGTCAGGTCGCCTTCCACCTTAATTTCCAGGCCTTCCAGCTCCACACGCATCTTCTTTAACATCGACACCACATCCATCCCTGTGCAACCGGCCAACGCCAATAAAACAAAGGGTTTTGGTCGGGGTCCCTTGTCCTGCCCGCCCACTTCGGGCCCTGCATCAATCACCATTTTATGACCACTGATTTCGGTTTCGAAGGACATGTCGCCCTGCCATTTAATGCTTACTTCACTTTTCATTGCACATTGTTTATAGAGTTATTAATATATATACATTTATACTGTCGTAATACAAATTTAATCTTTATTTCTATCTTTGTCGAGACCAGCAGGCAAAAGATTTGTTGGCCCCAGCAACTTATTACAGTTCAGCCCATGAAAAAGGAGGAGCAGCGCCCTGCATTCAACCAGGACGACCTAAAGGAGTACGCCATTTTTGGGGGACTCAGTAACGAGCAGGTACAGCGTGTGGCAGAAAACATGTTGTGCAGTCTGCACAAAAAAGGCGCCATTATTTACAACGAAGGCAGTCGCATCAACGGCAGCTACATTGTTCACAGTGGCATCCTAAAAATTTACAAGACAGGCTTCGACGGCAAGGAGCAGATCATTCGCTTTGCCAAGAAAGGCGATCTCATTGCCTTCCGCTCCATCATCAGCGACGAGCTGGCCTGCACCACCGCCGAGGTTATTCAGGAAGCCAGCCTCTGTTACATTCCGGGCGACACCCTTACCGGACTCATCAAGGCCAACCCCGACTTTGCCATGGACCTTATGAAATTGACCTGCAGGGAGCTGGGCGAAAGCAATAAATTTTTAACCGACATCGCACAAAAGACGGTACGTGAGCGCCTTGCAGAAATACTCCTGCTGTTGATGGACACCTTTGAACTGGACGAGGACAACACCCTGCAAATCTCCCTGACACGAGAAGAACTGGCCAATATGGCCGGCACAGCCACCGAATCGGTCATTCGATTGCTTTCAGAATTCAAAGCCGACCGGCTCATTGAACTGAACGGCCGTAAGATAAAGCTGCTCAACATCCCCCAGTTGATTAAGACCGGCAACGTTTACGTTTAAAGCAGTACCACTTCGAGGGGCGGAATGGGCAGATCCTTGGTGCCGCGGGAGTAGCCGCGGGACCGAACGCGGCCTTGCGGCAGCTGTACGACCTCCCCAACGCCCAGGGCCGATAAGGCTGCGGCACCGGTAGGCGTAAACAATTCAATGTCGATGGGGCCTGCTGTTACCGGCAAACGGTTATTTTGAATCATCACTGCCGTTGCAGGTGCGGGCACTTTCATGCTGCCGTGCGAAAAACTGATGGACCCACCACCATAGGCAACCGGAGCCAACAACTTAGCTTGCGGGGCAAGCCCCAAGGCCTGCAAACCACAAACGGCCCCAACAATATCTATCAAAATATCCTGGGCTTCATGCAACCAGGCCTCGGGCAAATCCTTCATCCATTCGGCATGCTCATGGTCGTGATCGTGATCGTGAGCATGAGCATGATGATGGTCGTGGTGGTGATCGTGGTGATGGTGATGTTCCATATCAAAATCGTGCGTTTCATGCGCGATCTTCTCCGCTTCTGCCAAAGCCTTCAGCATCCGAAAGCCAAAAGCAGCATAAACCGGTTCCACTTCCAAATCCGCCATAAGGTGCTCCAGCAAATGGGCGGCCTTATGCACCGAAAGGTGACCATGATGGTGCTCCACCCTAATGAGCATGCGGCTACTGCCGTCGGCAGTCCGTACATGCTTTACCGAAGCCTTCCCAAGCTTCTCAGCAGCCGTTTGCATCGCCGCACTGACGCGTTCTTCATCGGCTCCGGCACTGATCAGCGCTGCCGCAAACATGTCTCCGGCAAAACCTCCGGAGGGATTAATATACAATTCCATACCTTTTGATTTATTTAATTATTCTGCCCGACTTTCACGCACCGCCTCCCGATTCCTGGCAATCAGCCCCGCCACCACAGCAGCCCTTATGCCCCCATCGATATTAACTACCGTCAGATTGGGCGCACAGGAAGCCAGCATCGAAGTCAGTGCCGCCTCTTTGGCCCTGAAACCATAGCCCACGGAAGTAGGCACCCCAATAACCGGAAGCGCCACCAGGGAGGCGACAAAAGGGGCCAAAGCGCCTTCCATTCCGGCCACAACAACAACAGCAGCAGCATCTCCGGCCACGCCTTCTTTTACCGCCTCCAAGACCCTGGTCGGGTGGGCTATACCCCTGTCTTCAAACACCAGGGGCTCTACACCGAGGGCACGCAGGGTAAAAGCACATTCTTCCAACACGGGATGATCGGCTGCTCCGGCACTCACCAACAACACCTTGCCCTGAGTTTCGGGCAAGCTGCCCAACACCAGCACCTGCTCACCGGCCAAAAGCGTACAGCGACTTTCATAATGGGCCACAAGGCGATCGTTGAAGGGACTTCTGGAAATGATTACGCGACCATGTCTTTCCAAAAACACATCGGCCAGCTCCAGCGTCTGATCAAACTGCTTGTATTCGCCATAAATGATCTCAGGAATATTGTTCCGGGCACCCCGGTTTACATCAGCAATGTACGAACTGGCGGTTTCCAGCCAGTCGAGGGAAAATTGCTGCCGGGCCTGATGCTTATCCAGAGCACCGGAGCGAATTTGATCGTAAAGTTCGTCGAAAGTCATACCTGCATGGGTTTACAAGGCCTAAATATAAGCATTATTCGTTTGGGGCAGGAGATAAGTATCCCTTTTGAAGAACCACCATTAGAGAAAAAAGTGTAAATTTGTGTCTTTTGTTCAAAGATTACACCAACTAACTGAAGTTCCTATGCAGTCAAATGGTTATCTCTCAATGGTGCAAAACACCATTGAAAAGCATGCTGATTTATTGGCCTTTAGCGACTATCAGGGCACAGATTACAGCTTTCGTGAAGTAGGTAAAACCCTCCACCAGCTTCACCTCACCTTTCACGAACTGGGCATCAAAAAAGGCGATAAAATTGCGCTGATCGGTCGTAACTCGTCCAACTGGGGCATAGCCTATCTGGCCACCATCACCTACGGAGCCATAACCGTGCCCATTCTGCCCGACTTTCACAGCAACGACATTCACCACATCATCAACCATTCGGAATCCGTTCTGCTGTTTTCCACTGCGCTGATGTACGATAAAATCGACGAGACCAAAATCCCGAAAGTTAAGGGCATCCTGTCGGTCAACGATTTCAAAGCACTTTGCGACCCCCACGACAAGCTGAAAAAGGCCGTGGACAAGGCGCTTAAGAAGCTGGGCGACGCAAAGCAACCCTTCGACCCTTCGGGCATCCGTTACGCCGAGGTGCCGGCGGAGGCGCCCATGGTGCTTTCCTACACCTCGGGGACTTCCGGCTTTTCAAAGGGGGTATTACTTCCCCATCGAAGCATCTGGTCCAATGTGCAATATGCCTCCGACACCTTCGACCTGGTGGCCGGGGAGCGCATCGTTTCTTTTCTGCCCATGGCCCATGCCTACGGCTGTCTCTTCGAATTCCTGTGGCCTTTTATTACCGGTTGCCACATCACCTTTCTCACCCGTACCCCGTCGCCGCAAATCATTACCGAGGCCTTCCGAAAGGTGCGCCCCCATCTGATATTGTCGGTGCCCCTTATTCTCGAAAAGATCTTCAAGCGGCGCATTATGCCCAAACTGGAGAGTCCCACCCTGCGCACCCTGTTGAAAATACCCTTTGCCAACAACCTGGTTTACGCCAAAGTGCGCAAAACACTTGTCGACACCTTTGGCGGCGAATTTAAAGAAATGGTGGTTGGCGGAGCGGCACTGAACAAGGATGTAGAGCTCTTCCTGAACAAAATCAACTTCCCCCTGACCGTGGGCTATGGCATGACCGAATGTGGTCCCCTGATCAGCTATGCCCATTGGGACCAGACCCGCCTGCATTCGGCCGGTAAAATTGTAGATCGCATGCAGGTCCGCATCGACAGCGAAGATCCCTTTAACGTGGTGGGCGAAATCCAGGTGAAGGGAGACAACACCCTACTGGGCTATTACAAAAACGACAAAGCCACCAGTGAAATCTTTACCGACGACGGCTGGCTGCATACCGGCGACCTGGGCGTCATCGACGCCGACAACTTCATTTACATCCGCGGACGCAGCAAAAACATGATCCTGGGGGCTTCGGGCCAAAACATTTATCCCGAAGAAATCGAAACCGTACTCAACAGCCAAGAGCTGGTACAAGAGTGCCTGGTGCGTGAAAACGACGGCAAAATTGAGGCCCTGGTGTACCCCGATTACGAAGTGTGTGACCTCTCGAACTGCAGTTCAGAAAACATCGAAGAGGTACTGCAAAAACTACGCAAGGAGGTCAACCAGGAACTGCCGGCCTACATGGCCATTCACAAAATCATTCTCTTCCCCGAAGAGTTTGAAAAAACGCC